>OGQF01002149.1_pt1 | contig 11876 bp, 6 predicted proteins | sample 1553141 | NCBI WGS metagenome assembly OGQF01 (sample SAMEA2580005, study PRJEB22360) | human gut metagenome | biome: human gut; feature: human-associated habitat; material: faeces | place: Denmark | collected 2008/2010
ATCTTGCCTCATGGGTAATCTTTAGGAAGTTATCCACGCTTGGATCAACTCCACCGCCTCTGATACGCTCTGCCCTCACAACAAAGTCTTCCATGACCTGCTTCACATACCAGTCAGGCTCCGACTCCACTATGATAGGCTTCCCGCCTCTGAGGGCTGGCACATCAAGGTCAAGCATGTCTGCGGTCTGCACATCAGCTACCTCACGGAAGATATTCATAAGCTCCGGCAGGTTTGTAAACTTATTGAAACGGCTCTTAAAACGGAATCCGCTTCCCTCTACAGTAAGCTCCAGTGCTGTTGTCACTTCACCGAAGTTCGCTGCCCATGAATCAAAGTGATAAATTCCCATCTCTTCAAGTGCTGCCTTCTGTAAGTAAAGTTGCATAACATACATCTCACACATGGTATTGGATATCGGTGTACCTGTCGCAAATACAATACCTCTGCCATCATTTATCTCTGATAGATACTGGCATTTAAGCTGCATATCCGTTGACTTTTTCGCTCCACTGCTGCTGATACCGGACACATTATTCATCTTGGAAAATATGGCAAGGTTTTTAAAATTATGTGCTTCGTCTACCATAATAGAATCTACACCCAGTTCCTCAAAGGTAATAAGGTCATCCTTCCTGCTCTCATCTGACAAGGATTTCAGCTGTTCCTCCAGCTTTTTCTTCTGGCTTTCCATCTGTTTTACAGTCCATCGCTCTCCGTTACGCTCCTTCATCTCATCAATCGCATAGCTGATTTCATCTATCTGCTCATTAAGCATTCTTTCTTTTCTCTCTGCGGAGATTGGGATTTTCTCAAACTGCGAGTGGGACATGATAATACAGTCATAGTCACCTGTTGCAATCCTTGATACAAACTGCTTTCTGCGGCTCTTTTCAAAATCACGCTCTGTGGCAACTAAAATATTTGCTGACGGATAAAGCCTTAAAAACTCTGATGCAGTCTGCCCGATAAGCGGCTTTGGAACAACCATGATTGTCTTATTGGCAAGTCCGAGTCTCTTCTGCTCCATACAGGCAGCCATCATCTCAAAGGACTTTCCGGCACCGACACAGTGTGCCAGCAGGGTGTTTCCTCCAAGAAGGATTCTTGCCACTGCATTTTTCTGGTGTGGCTTTAGCTCAATCGCCGGATTCATTCCCGGAAACTGTAAGTGACTTCCATCATACTCACGCAGGCGGATGTTATTGAATGTCTCGTTGTAATACTCCACATACTTCTGTCTTCGCTCCGGCTCTTCAAACAGCCACTCCTTGAACTTCTCCTTGATCATGTTCTGCTTTTCCCTTGCAAGCATTGTCTCATTCTTATTGACTTCGTAATGATACCTGCCATCACCGTCATCAATCCTGTCCCTGACTGTTACAGTTTTAAGATTCAGCGTATCCTCAAAAATAGAATAAGCATCCATGCGGCTTGTACCATAGGTCTTAGTAGCTGCCACTGAATGCTTATCCATGCTTTTATTCTCAATGAACCATTCCATGCTCATCTTATTTAAGTGTACCTGAATGCCGGTATTGTAAAACTGGCTTCTGACCGCCCTTGCCCGTCTTGGTGTATTGAGAAGCTCATAGATAAACTGCTCATAATCAAGCGGTTCAATCCATGTCGTGCCGATCTTTACATCAATATCCGAGGCTTCAATCCATTCCGGCTGCACCTTTTCAAGTGCTGCCACATTGCCTGCAAATCTTTCTGCCTGTGGATTGTCTGTATCAGCAGCCATAGCCTTTGCCACACGAAGCTTGTCTCTCACATTTCCGGAAAGATACTCGTCTGCCGTCTCCCAGCCGATATCAGGATTATTCTCGTTGTAGCGGTCGGGATTTAGGAAAATCAATCCATCCAGTTCTTCCACAAGGACTGCCCTTCTAAGCTCTGCCAAAGCATCATCACTAAATGTTACCTCATCAGATGTCTGCCCGGACTTTTCTGCAAGCTCTTCCTTTGCATTAGTAATATCCGGCTCATAGATAGAAAGCATATAGGCAGGGTTTACATATCCAAATTCATTGACGGATACATTTAATGCTTCCACAGCAGTCTCAACCCTGTCTATGACAGTCTTTGCCTTAATCGTCTGCTTATAAAACATATCCGCTTTTTTCACCTCCCCGTCTTCATTTACTTCCTCAAGACTGCAAAGAAGCGGGTAATCGCTGTCATCCCTGAAAGCTGTTCTGTTTGCTTTTGAAGTAATGGCTCCATACTGCTTTACAAAAGCATCATATTTTACATTAAGAAGTCTCTGTTTATCAGAAAGCTCCTCCTCGCTGCAGCCATCCATCTGGATATCAATCAGCTCTCTTGTTATCTGTCTGATTTCATCAAGGCTTCGGATTCGCTCCTCGGCAGTCTGTGATACTTCTTTTCTTACCATCTCGGAATTTTCCCTGTAATAGAGCTTTCCTTCAAAAAATGTGTAAGTGTAGTTTCTCACATCCGGATCAGCCGGGATAACTTCCTTAGTCTGCTCCGCCTCATCTGCCACTCTCTCAAAATCTGTCATCTGTGCTTTGATATTACCGATAGCTTTGTTTAATGCTTCATACATATTGAAGTTCTCATCATCATTCACACAGACTGTATATCTGCTGTCCTGTCCGTAAATCCTTGTGTCATACTCCATAGCCCCAAGCATCATTTCCGGATGCTCTGCAAAATAAGAGTTGACTGCAATGCCATTCCCAGTTACACCAAGGTGCACCCAGTCCGGCTCAATGTCAATCTTTCTCTCCCTCTTCTGCAAAAACAGGATATCTGCCGTCACTTCGGTTCCTGCATTGTCTTTAAATGCAGTATTCGGAAGTCTTACTGCTCCCACAAGCTCTGCCCTTTCAGCCAGATACTTTCGGATAGTAGGATTTGCCTTATCAAGTGTTCCCTTTGTGGTGATCACTGCAACCATGCCTCCCGGTCTTACCTGGTCAAGTGCTTTTGCAAGGAAATAATCGTGGATACGGAAGTTATACTTGTTGTACTTCGGATCAAATACCTTATAATCTCCAAATGGCACATTTCCGACAACCACATCAAAGAAGTTATCGGGATATGTGGTATTCTCAAATCCTGTGATACTGATATTGGCATTCTGATAAAGCTGCTTTGCGATTCTTCCCGAAATGCTGTCAAGCTCCACTCCATACAGCTTTGCTTCATGCACTGTTTCCGGCATACTTCCAAAAAAGTTACCGATACCCATGGATGGCTCTAATACATTGCCGCCTCTGAAACCAAACTGGACAAGTGCCGAATTTATGCACATGGCAATCTCCGGTGAAGTGTAAAAGGCGTTATTTACTGTTGCCCTGGCAGCACTGTATTCCTCATCAGATAAAAGTTCTTTCAGCTCTGCATACTCTTTGCTCCAGCCTGCGTTTTCCTCGTCAAATGCCTGTGACAGTCCGCCCCATCCGACAAACTTCGACAGAACTTTCTGCTCCTCCGGTGTGGCAAGCCTGTTTCCTGATTCAATCTGCTTTAGAGTGCGGATTGCATCCATATTCCACTGGTATCTGGTCTTGGCTCCGCCTTTTTCCATTTCCCAGAGGTTATAGTGGAAGTTGTGCTTTTTCTGCGCCGCATCATCTGAAACTACATGTCCATTCTCATCAATCTTGGTTTCCCAGCCATTCGCTATTGCTCTTTCCCTGGTTTCAAGACGATTGGCTTTTACACTATCCTCGATATCAAAGAATCTCTTATAGACCGGATTCATCTTATCCCTGTCAGCCTTCTGCTTTGTCTCCTGATAATACTTCTTCTGGTCTTCTCCGCAGTAAAATGGCTGTTTTACCATATAGGATAAAATCTCGTATAACTCACGCCAGTCGAGTGCACCTTCCTTACGCACACCATTCCTGTTCTTATAGCTGATCTTCACATATCCGCTTCTGATTGAGTACTCCACAAGACCATACTTATTGTTGGAATATGCTTTTCTTTCTGCATTATCTGTCCCTAATGCAATATCCCTGATAAGGTCAAGTTTATTGGGCATAAATGCAAAATCAGACTGCACCACATCCATAAGGAATGCCCTAAACGGAGTGTAGCAGCTGCAATCTGTTACAAGAATCTCCGCCGCATCACGCAGGTCTTCATCAAGCTCTGCAATACGCTTTGCATAATCAATCGGTGTAATATACTGAAGCTCTGATGGATCTTTTTCAGTTGTTTCAGCTTCTATCTCAGCACCATATTCTGCCTGTGTTACCATTCGGTCTTCATCGGAAGCTTCCTGTGGTGTCATGCCATATGCAGATACATAATCTCTGTTAGAAGCATAGCTCTCCGGCTCATCCGGTATTGCATAATCATCAATCTCTGATTCTGCCTCTTCCAGTTCCACTTCCCGGTATTCGGCATCAATAACCTCATCATCCTCACGGAGTCCGTCCATCGCAAGCTCATCAATACGAGGTGTCTCAGGCTGGTATTCCCCTGTAAGAATAAGGACACCAAGCTCTTTTTCGATATCTTTCCACGAAACATATCCTTCAACCTCTCCATCCTCATCTCGCCACTGAAAACGCAGTCCATTCCCATGAAATGTGTCATATCCGTGCAGTCCCAGTCCGTCAACCGGCCAGCCTGCACCTCCCTGACCATACTCTGCTTTGATACGCTTTGCCCTGGTTCCTGCATCAATCTCTGTTTCAAAAATCTTGCATACCCTGCCCTTGCCACCGATAAAGCCTGTACCTCTCATAAGCACCTGTTTGATATACTCACCTGGTACTGTTGCAGACTTTTTGGGATTCAGGTAATTGTATTTACCTGCTAATGCAGCTTTTCTGTCCTGCTCGAACTGACGCATAAACTGATTATTGTTTTCGTCCTCAGTATGAATGGTGCCAATGCTTGCCTGCCCGTTCTGGTCGAAAAAAAAGGAAGCCTGTGTATATTCGGCTTCCTTACTGACGCCCAATGAATTGATTTCATCAAGTTCCCTATTCAGTTCTGTATCATCTGATTCTAGTGGAATCGCATCACTATCTGATTCAGTACCACTTCCTCTGCCTGCATCTTCGCCTGCTCTCTTATCTTCCACATCTCCATTGTCGATGACGGATTCTGTGGCTTGTGCTTCGCCAGATACTGCATCTCCAGCTGGTCGTACAGCTGGTTCGCTTCCTCCTCTACCGCTGACATCTTCTCGTACATCTTCCCGAATCTCATCAGCGTCTTGTATCTTGCCGGCTCGTTCTCCTTGAGATAGTTCATCGCCATCCTTCCGTATTTGCCCAGCTTCGTGAGATCCTCCGTCTCGTCCGGCATCTCTATCTGCGGATAAAGCAGTCCGTCCACTTCCTTGTAAGTCATTTCTTCTAACATATCCAATTCTCCTTTCGCTCTCGATTGCCTTTAAGTTACGACTAAATTCTCTAAGAACACTACAGGAGACATCGCATACAATGGAACCAAGACGGTAAATGATCTCTTCGTCTTTGATATTTACGATCTGACTAAAATCCTGTTCTTGCACAGATAAGTCAAATCCGCATCTCGTCCCTACAGCATACATGACACTTGCATATACAAGCTGCTCCATGTCCATTTCCTGCTGTAAGCCATTGCGTTTCTTACTTTCTTCCTTTATCACACTACCTGATAGCTGCATAAGCTCGGTCATTCGGTCTCCGAACTCTTCTTTTATTATAAGCCAAACATCTGTTCCTGTAAACTGTTTTAATATATTTTTTAGAGACTCCCTGTCGCTGTTATCGTACTGCTCAATCTGACCTTCTGACACAAGAAAATCCACATAATCCTTAAGATTTTCTCCCTCAAGGTCCCATGTCAGCTTAACATTCTTCCCTCCGGTGTCACTGATATCAAAGATATACCTCATGCGTGGATTCAGTGCCCTTGACGGGAAGATGGCGCAGCCTTTCGCACCACGCTTTACATATCTTCCCACCTTTTTCCAGGTATCATAATCTGCCATGAGTGTGCTTTTTTCCGGAGGTCTCTGAGCTGTTACCATAACGATATTGTCAAATTCATAGCGGTATAACTGACCTGCGACCTTTAACACATCCTTCCAGTTCTTTTCTGATCTTGTGATGTTACCAATTTCAGAATCGTATATCGCTTTGACCTTCATATCAACGCCCATACCTTTGTCCTCCTCTACTTAAACATCTCTGCAAACAATCCCTTAAATAGCTTTAACTCATCCTTATCCAGCTCGATTGCAAATTCATTGTCGATTGCCTGTTTTTCGCATTTATCCTTTTTCTTTGCAATCTTACGCACCACACGAAGAAGCACATAGCACTCTTTTGATTTTGCAATGCTCTGTTTAAAGGTCAGCTCGTCCTCATCGACTGACTTCTGTGTCTGATAGATAATCTCTTTTAACTTATCATTGATACCATCTACTTCCTCAAGGGAAATAATAACGGATGCCTTAGAAGCACCCGATCTGTCCCACTCCTTATGAAGTTCCTTTACTAAAAACTCCATGTTCTTAATTACTGTTGTTGAATCACTTTTCATCTTGCTCTTCCTCCGTTTTCTTTTAATGAAGAAGGGAGCTGACCTTCGCTGATAGGCGCAAAATCAACTCCCTTCATGTCCTCTGCTCCAAGGACTATCTGCTCTGCATAATACATATCCATTGCCTTATTGATGGCATCGTCAAGCGACTCTGCCTTTACTTTCTGTACTCGTGAAAGCACTTCCTTTATCTCAACATCAAATTCCTGTTCCATATGATATCGCCTCCCGTAAAAATCTCATCACCGGCTCTTTTCTTCCTTTACCTGTCTTTCCTTAAAGCCCTCATCGTACTTTCCATCTTCCAGCCTGTCGTAAAAACAGTCTTCTTCAATCGTTCCGAAATCCTCATACATCTGGTGAAGGAAATCATTCTGCAGCTTCTTTGGCACATCATCATCCTTTGACATATCCTGATAAAAATAGAACTTCTGCTTTAGCTTTGCCCTGTAATCATAGATATCCTCTATCTTTTCCGGTGTGCCATACTCCCTCTTGTATGCCTTGAAATTCGTAGTTGAGAGTGTGGAACCTAGATAAATGCCATGCTCCCACGATACCCCGATTGTGGTATTGTCCTTTGTAGGCTTCTCATCCTTCGGATAACGCTTATACTCTGTCGCACCAAGGGCAATTGTAAGAGAACCTGACTTCATATCCATCACCACAAGATTTCTTGGTGATAATGCTTCAAGCACCATATAATCATGGTCATTGAAGTTATGAAATGTCTGTCCCCTTTCAAATGAGCGGTTCTCCATTTCATAATGCAGGTTAAAATCATCCACCCAGCCCTTATCGGTCATTCCAATCTCCTTAAGCTTTGCAACACATTCAGAAGAACTGGCTTCTTTATCAAACCGAAATTCTTTGGAATCGTTATAAAACCCCTGAAGAAAATGTCCCAGCTGAATATCATCCAGACAGAATCTCGCAGATACAGTTACATTTGCTGCCCTGTAATACTCTGCGAAGTTACCTGCTTCACCAAGTGTCCTTCCAAGCTGCAACAAATTGTCTGCAAGCTCTGACATGTCATCAACTGTTATAAAACTCTTATAATCATCCAGAGTCATCAGCATATTTGTCTCTGTTCCCCTGTCGTTTTCTGTTACCAGTATCATATCTTTTAAATCCATTCTTACCTCCAGTCTCAGAGAGGGACTATGCCCTCTCAGCAAATTTTCTGTTATGGTCTTCCAATCACAACAATCTTTCCTGTGCTTGCCACATCCCTGTAGACCACACCAAGACTTTCATTAAGTGCCTCTACCACCTTGCCATTTCCGACATATACTGCCACATGGCTGATGTTCTTATATCTTCCGTTGCTTGTAAAACTGTAGAAGATAAGGTCTCCCGGCTGTAACTCATCAAAGGAGACAGTCTTTCCGGCTTCATCCAGTCCCTGTGCCTCCGCTGCCGCTGTGGTTGCACCGCCGTAACTAATATCCACGCCTGCATCTTTCCATGAATAATAGGCTAAGGAGCTGCAGTCATAATAGTTACCGCTGTCTCTTAAATCCTGACTATAAGGGAAGCCAACTCTGTGAAGTGCATAGGAGCAGACTGTTTTCTGCCTGCTGTCTGTAATTTCGTTTAGGATGGCATTGATTTCATCCTCAGTCATGGAGCTTACTCCCGGACTTCCGCCTCCGCCGCCACTTCCGCTTCCGGCATATCCAAGCTGTCCCATAAACTCCGGACTCATGATCTGCTCAAGCATTTCCACCTGATCAGAATTAAATCCATAGACCGAAATCATATCTCTGTACGATTTCAGTGTGACATTCACATACAGAACAGACTTCGTGACAGTCGTTACATTACCGTCTGCATCTGTTTCTTCCACATCCTTTGTTCCTGTGCTTGTGGTGTATGAACACATATCATTTACAACTGCCTGCAGCCATCCTTTTGAAGTGTCATTCATGACTGTTGCAGTATCTCCGACACCATGCTTGACCATATAGACTGCCATGATGTCATAGTAATTGCTTGGGTTTTCTTCCATACCTTCATAATCCACATATACAAGCTCTCCAAGGTCATATCCGGTATGCTCATTCACTTTCGTGTTCACATCCCGGTTAAACTCCTGCACATAAGCACTCGTTACTGTCTGCACGGTATCTCCTGATTCAAGTGGTGGCAGGAATAAAGCAAATGGAGAATTGTAAAGGATTGCTATCGCCGCAATAACCGGAACAGCAATCATGGCAACTACAAGAACAAGTAACAACAGCACCAGTCCGATAATCGGTGCAGCTGCCTTTACCCAGGTGATCGCTTTTCGCACAATCAGATCCTTTACCAGCTTTGCCACACTATCCGTCTGATTCTCCTGTGCTTTCATCTTATCCAGAAAGAACTTTATCTTCCTGCTCCGGTTTGTCATCTTTTCATCCTTGACCTCTATGGACACACCTGCCGCATATCCGGCTGCCATGCCGATTGCCGTGCCTACTCCCGGTGCAACCGCTGTTCCTGCCGCCGTAGCAGCTGCCTTTGTAGCAGTTTTCGTTGCAACCTTGGCAGTAGTCTTTGCTGTTTCTTTTGCCGTCTCTTTAGCTACAGTCTTGGCTGTATCTTTGGCAGCTTTCTTTGCTGTCTTTTTTGCCAGCTTCTTTCCTGCCTCTACCTTCTTGATACGCTTCTTTGCCTCGGCTGCCGCCTTTTTCCTAAAAAGTGCTGCCCCCTTGGAAGCAGTTCCGGTAACAGGTTGGCTTGCTTCATATGCAAGATATGCTGCCTGCGATACCTCATACCCGCCTTCCACCTGCTCCGTTACTGCCCCGGCTGCAAGTACACCTGTTCTTCCTGCAATGTGAAGATTGGTGTTCTTAGTCTTGATGGAAGTGTTTGATTCTCTATAGTTTCGCTTAAATCTTGATAATCCCTTATTCTTCGACTCTGACTGATGAATGGTACTCTTGCGATAGGACTTCTTTTTATCATCAGATACCTTTGCACCGATAGTCTTAGGACCTCTCTCTACTGTATAGATGTTGCTGCCTTTAATCTTGGCACCCTTTGGCTCGTGGGCATGAATCTTAGCTTTCTCCTTGGTGTGAATGACCATCGGCTTGTCATCCACCTTTCTAATTTTCAATTTTCTCACCTCCTACTTTGAAAAATAAAATAAGCCGCTAGGGAGCAAAAATTACTCCTTAACGGCTATGTAAAATCATTCAATATTCAATTATTAAAAGCAACATGAAACTGAAATTTCACGCAGACTATTCCTATACCGTAATGTCTATTCTGACCGATGATTTCTTCTCACCAAAATGCTTTATTTCGATATCCTTCATTTCCTCTATAACATCTTTTTCAATTTGGTGAACATCACTTAATTGTAAATCTCGCTTCGAATCATTTACTATTTTTGCTGCCTCATCTACTGAAACAGTTGTATCTGATGTTAACTGTTCAGACATTTCAGTATCGTTTGAATCCTCTGCAACCTGCCCCTTTTCTATAGATGTCTCTACAATTTCCTCTTCTGTTGGCAAATCCCTATATTCTGTACTTTTTACAAATCTTGTGAATGACTCTACAGCTCTAAAAGTATTTCCCATGATACGTTGAGCTTCCTTAAGCTTTTCACTCTTTGGAATATTTGGATTATTCACGATACTTTTTAGTTCTGCCAAATTTCCATTCATCTCATTTACTTGAAGCCTTTGAGCCTCTTCTTTTGTCTTACATCTCTCCAACCTACGCTCATAAGCTTCTTGTTCCATTCTTGCCGCTTTATATTCCATATAGGCTTTAGGGTCTTTCTGACGAATAGCATCTTCTTCTGAAGCTGTTAATTCTTGACCGCTTGCAATCTTGTTATAAATCTGACTATATGCAGAACTTTCTTTGTCTCGCTCAAGTTGCTCTCGGAAATGCTGAATCATGCTTTCTTCCTGACTTGTTACAGTCATACCCTCTTGCTTCTTTACAACATCCCCGGTAGCCTTCTTTTGCTCCCAATCATTTACTAACTGCATCTGATTCACAGCGTTTCGTATTGTACCTGCAATCATAGCACACCTCCAATTCCCGGTTAATGCTACGATTAAATAGTGATATCAAACTTCATACCCTGTGTTGCCTTTTCTTCTGTTATCTTACTCCAATCCAGTTCAGAAATCTTTTCAAGTAATTCTTCTTTTGAATTTGCCTGAATTGTAGTCCGCTTAACAGTTACATCCTTCTTTTCCTGCTTTTTCTCCTCTGCACGTTTTTCCTTTAATTCTTCAAGCCGTTCTTTCTGCTTTTCTGTAATCTTCTCCAAATCAGCAAAAAGTGTCATCTTTCCATCATCATCAAAGGACATAGTTAACTTATTTAATACAGTTCCACTATTGTCTGTCGTTCCCCAAGCACGTTCAAACCCAAACTGTTCATTGATTTTATCTGACATCTCAACTGCAGTTTTTACCGTAGACAATTTTTCCCGTGCATATTTCTCATCGGATGCCATTCTTTCAAGTTCAGCACTTGAAAAAACAACTGTAAATTCCTTATCGCTTTGGTCTACTAATCCTCTGAAATCATCGCCTTTATCAGCAATAATAAAATCGAAATCCGCATTATCCTTACGCAATGTTTCCAGATATTTCTGTGCCTTAGAAGATAACTTATCTTCGCTGGATTTTATTTTCTGTGCATTGGGCTGCACATCTTTTGCTTTCTCTGTGTTATTTTGCTTACTAACAGTATTGCTCTTATAATAATCTGTTACCTGTGTTAAATTAGCTGCTCTAATCATGGTATCATCCTCCTTGAAAATTGATACAGAAATCCGTTTCTATATCTGTAATATCGGCACTTTATATCCAAAAGTTAATAGTGCGTAAAATTCAAATTTTCTTTTCCCTAATAATTACAAATATTCCTTGGAAATTGCTTCCACACCATACATTTCCATAAATGCATCCAGGTCCGCTGCATCCCCAATCAACATATTCTCGTCAAAGTGTACGATAAGCATATCTTAAAATCCAGCCACATGTTCTCCGGTACAAATGATACATTTTAGAACTGCTTCCTTATTTATTTTTCATATTGAATCTTATATGCTTTTTTCTTAAAAATAGGGAATATCTAATTTATTATCATCAAGGTCGGATATTCATCCGACCTCTTGATTATACTATAGATTCTATAAAAATTCATCTGTTATCACTGCAGCATTGCTTCTTTTTTCTTCTGTTCCGCAATCTTCTCATGAATGTTGGTATTATACAGCCTGTACAAATCTGTATCCTTACTAATCTGATTATCAAATGGAATTACCACTGAGCCACACTTAATAAGCCCCATTCCCGATGCAGTATTGGTTACGAATCGAAGCT
>OGQF01002150.1_pt1 | contig 11864 bp, 10 predicted proteins | sample 1553141 | NCBI WGS metagenome assembly OGQF01 (sample SAMEA2580005, study PRJEB22360) | human gut metagenome | biome: human gut; feature: human-associated habitat; material: faeces | place: Denmark | collected 2008/2010
GGTATCGAGGATCGGCGGGATTCTGGTGATTTTATTCGGTTTGTACCAGCTTGGGATTTTTGGAAAATCAAAGCTTCTGGGTACAGAGCACCGTTTCTGGTTAAAGCTCGACAAGTTGAAGATGTCACCGGTCGTGGCGCTTGTGTTCGGATTTACCTTTAGCTTTGCCTGGACGCCGTGCGTGGGACCGGCTCTTGCGAGTGTGCTTTTGATGGCGGGAAGTGCAGGAACAAAGCTGACAGGATTCCTTTTGATCGGTGTGTATACACTTGGATTTATCCTGCCGTTTCTTGCAGTGGGATTGTTCACGGCAAAAGTGCTCGGGTTTTTCAAAAAGTACAATTATGTTGTCAAGTATACGGTGAAGATCGGAGGAATCCTGATGATCTTTATGGGACTTTTGATGTTTACAGGCAAGATGAACGCGATCACCGGATATTTATCGGGAACAGCAGGAACACAGACTTCCTCAAAAGAGACAACGAAAAAGGAAATAAAAGAAGAAAAGCAGGATACGTACCCGGCCACAGATTTTGTGCTGCAGGATCAGTATGGAAAGGAGCACAGTCTGGCAGACTATAAGGGAAAGACGATCTTTTTGAATTTCTGGGCAACCTGGTGTGGTCCGTGCAGAAATGAGATGCCGGAGATTCAGAAGATTTATGAAGAAACACAGCAGGAAGAAGACAGTGATCTGGTGATCCTGGGAATTGCCGCGCCGGGATTCGGACAGGAAGGAAGACAGGAGGAGATCGAAGCATTTCTTGAGGAAAACGGATACACCTATCCGGTGCTGATGGATACGACAGGAGAGGTATTTATGCAGTATGGAATCAGCGCTTACCCGACAACTTTTATGGTAGACAAAGATGGCAATCTGTTCGGATATGTGCAGGGGCAGTTAAACGAAGATATGATGCGCAGTATTATCCGACAGACGATGGAAGGCAAGAGAGAGTAGGAGAAAAGCAATGGCGTTATATGAAATGGAAGATGCGAAAGAACGCGTCATTTTAGTAGGCGTTCAGGAAAATGATGCGGAGCCGGAGGAAGAATCCTTAGACGAGCTGGCAGAGCTGGCACGCACGGCCGGTGCAGAGGTGGCCGGCCGTCTGATCCAGAAACGAGAGGCGATGCATCCGGTGACGTATATCGGGAAAGGAAAGATCCTGGAGCTGAAGGAACTTTTGTGGGAGACGGACGCTACGGGAATCATCTGTGACGATGAACTGACTTCCGTGCAGCTGAATCATCTGGAGGAAGAGCTGGAATGTAAGATCGTGGATCGGACACTTCTGATCCTGGATATTTTTGCGGGAAGAGCTGTCAGCAGAGAAGGAAAGATCCAGGTAGAGCTGGCGCAGTTGAAGTATCGTGCGGCAAGGCTGATAGGACTTCGAAATTCTCTGTCCCGTCTGGGAGGCGGAATCGGAACAAGAGGACCGGGAGAGAAAAAACTGGAGATGGACCGCCGTCTGATCCGGGAGCGGATCAGACGCCTGAAAAAAGAACTCCGGGAAGTGGAAGAACACAGAGAGAGGCTTCGTACTCAGAGAAAACGCTCCAATCTGAAGGTGGCGGCGCTGGTGGGATATACGTCAGCAGGAAAGAGCAGCCTGGAAAATGCGCTCACAGGAGCAGGTGTTTTAGAGGATGCGATGCTGTTTTCCACGCTGGATACGACGACACGCTCTCTGAGGCTGGCAGATACACAGGAGATCCTGCTCAGTGATACGGTCGGATTTATCCGGAAGCTCCCACATCATCTGGTAGAGGCATTTAAGAGCACACTGGAAGAAGCGAAATACGCGGATATCATCATCCATGTGGTCGATGCTTCCAATCCCCATCAGGATACCCAGATGTTTGTTGTCTATGAGACACTGCGTCAGCTCGGTGCGGAGGGAAAACCGATCATTACCGTATTCAACAAACAGGATAAACTGGAAACACCGGGATATTTCCGGGATTTTCATGCAGAGTACTCAATCCCGGTTTCCGCAAAGACAGGGCAGGGCCTGGAAGAATTAAAAGAAGCGCTGCTTGAGATTCTGCGAAGAGATCAGGTATATATCGAGAGGCTGTATTCCTTCGCAGAAGCGGGAAAGATCCAGCTGATCCGCACCCAGGGTCAGCTGCTGTCAGAGGAATATGTACCGGATGGCATTGAAGTGAAGGCATATGTGCCGAAAGAAATCTGGGGAAAAGTGTAAAACTTTTCCCTATCCCCACACTTCCTGAGCAATCTCTTTCACCAGTGCAAGCTTCGCCCACTGTTCTTCTTCCGTCAGTTTATTGCCAATCTCACAGGATGCGAATCCACACTGCGGACTTAAGTAAAGTCGGTCCAGAGGAATATATTTTGCAGCTTTTGCAATTCTTTTCTTTATCACTTCTTTTTCTTCTAAAATCGGTGACTTGCTGGTCACAAGACCAAGTACGACTTTTTTATCATGGGAAACAAAGCGGAGTGGTTCAAATCCTCCGGAGCGTTCATCATCAAATTCCAGATAATAGGCAGATACATTCTCATTGGCAAAAAGGAACGGTGCAATCGGTTCATATCCGCCGGAGGATGCCCAGGTGGAATGATAATTTCCGCGGCATACATGGGTTGTGATCACAAGATCTTCAGGTGCATTTTCCAGAGCGAGGTTATTCAGCCGCAGATATTTTTCAGCCTCTTCTTCCAGGCTGACGGAATCGTTCTGTCGTGCCTCCCAGTAATTTTTGTCGCAGAACATGCCCCATGTACAGTCGTCCAATTGGATGTTTCTGCATCCTGCATCGTAGAGATCCCGGATGACAGTCCGGTATGCCTGTGCAATGTCCTGAATCAGTTCTTCCAGATCTGGATATACGGCCAGAGTCTGTGTTCCATTGTCTTCCCGGAAGAGTTCTGCAAGAAGCTGGGCAGGTGCGGGAATGGTCTGTCTTGCAATGGTGTGCTCATCCTCAAACTGTTTGACAAATTTGAAATGTTCCACAAAAGGATGCTGTTCTCCGCTGATTTTTCCTGTCACGCGGACAGAGCCGTGAGTGGTTTCTTCCCCGTGGAAGAAATAGCCGTGATCCAGTTCAATGTGTTCGATTCCCTCAAGTCCCCACATAAAATCCAGATGCCAGTAGCTTCTGCGGAATTCTCCGTCTGTGATGACAGGGTATCCGGCAGCCTTCTGCTTTTTGATCAGATCTGTAATTGCTTCATTTTCAATGGATTCTAGCTCAGCCTTTGTGATCTGTCCGGCTTCAAAATCAGCTCTTGCCTGTTTTAAGTGTGCAGGTCTTAAAAAACTTCCAACATAATCAAAACGAAACGGTGCGTTAAAATTTTCCATAGTAATTCTCCTGTTCTGTAAATTCGTGATTCTATGGGATTTATTGTAGAAGAGGAGAGGTGTTTTGTAAAATACTGAAAATAAATAGCTTGCTATAGAATCAAACTATAGCAAGCCTGCTGCGTTTTATGAAAATAGTGTTTTATAAATAAGGGATTCCGGGTACTTCCGGATAACTTCCCATGGAGATCAGAAGCTGAAGTCCTACTTCTCTTGCGGTGAGGACTGCATTTTTTACGGCGCTTGCATCGCCGGTTACGGCGGCAATGATCTCATTGGAATGACTGGTTCCCCGGTTTGGAGTCATGTATTTGATGATCTCTACCGGAGAGGATTTCAATGCAAGGTCCGCCATGACAAGACCGATCGCCGCAGGAGAACCGCAGAAGAATCCAAATGGTTTTCCAATCGGGGCATCAAACGCCATGTTCAGCGCCTGGGAAGCGCTGGCGGAATAGGTAAATTCCAGATGCCCGGCATCACTGATATAGAGTTCTCCGGCATATTTTTCGGTGTATTCCAGTGCGATCTCTACGGCGCGGCGCACATCAGAGACACTGTAGCCGCCGATGATGATAAAGTTTCCGTGACCGCCCCATCCTTTGGTATCCCTCGGAAGTTCGATGGAAATGATCTCGGTGTTGGTAGATTTTACGGCTTCATCAGCTGCATTGATCTGTCCGGCTGCACCGGTACGGGAGCTTAACAGTCCCAGACTTTTGTAAGGCTTGTCAATCTGCATCTGCTGAAGCAGTGCGTCATTGACGCCCGGGATTACAAGTCCGATAGTATCCAGTACGGTTGTCCCGACAAATTCTGTCATGGAACAGTCCATGGATATTTTTTGAATTTCGTTGATATCTAACATAATGAAAACTCCTTTATGACATACTTCCAAATTAAATATAACCGCCGTCCAGGCCAATGATCTGTCCGGTCAGGTAAGAATGACCGGATGCAAGGGTGAGCGCCAGCGCAGCCACTTCCTCGCTGTCGGCAAAGCGTCCGGCGGGGATTTCTTCTCTTAAAGCTTCGCGTTCTTCTTCCGAAAACTGTGCGTTCATAGCAGTGTCGATCACTCCGCACGCAATGGCATTGACTTGTACATTACTTGGTGCCAGTTCTTTCGCAAGAGCCTTTGTCAGTCCGTTCATACCGGACTTAGTCGCAGAATAAGCAGCCTCGCAGGAGGCACCGACGGTTCCCCACATGGAGGAAATGTTGATGATCTTTCCGCTTTTCTGAGAGACCATGTGACCGATGGCGCTGCGGCAGCAGTAAAATACAGAAGAAAGATTGGTATTTAAAATCTCGGACCACTGGGCATCACTCATATCCTGCAAAAGGCCGACAAAGGAAATCCCGGCGTTGTTGACCAGCACATCCAGCCCCGGACACTGCGATTCAATGACAGAGAACATCTCTCTTACCTCATCGGGATCCCCGACATTTCCGGGAAGGAGAGTGCAGGATCCATGTGCGGCAAGAATCTCCTGCTCCACTTCTTGCAGAGCATCCAGAGAATGTCGGCAGTTGAGGAATACATGATAGTGATTTCTGGCAAATGCAAGTGCGCAGGCTCTGCCGATCCCGCGGGATGCACCGGTGATCAGTACATATTTCTGGTTCATAACATACTCCATTTCCAGAAGGAGAACAGCTGTAAAATGCTGCTCCTTCAGCTCTCAATTCTGTAGTTATTATACAGGAAGCAGAAACGTTTGTATACCATATTTCCAGAAAATTCGAATGGGGAAAGCGGGTTGCGGTTGTGATTCACAGGCCCTTGTGCTATTATTTTGATAGAGAACCGGTGTGTGCACATAGTAGGAGGAACGGATATGGTAGAGGAAGCCCGAAGCTTTGCAGAAAAAGCACATGAGGGACAGTTTCGAAAGGGAACGAAGCGCCCGTATATTGTACATCCGCTGGAGGTGGCGAAGATTGTGTCAACGATGACGGATGATGAGGAGATGATCAGTGCAGCCTTGCTTCACGATACACTTGAAGACTGCAGGCAGGTGACAAAAGAGCAGATCAAAGAGGCGTTCGGCGAGCGTGTGCTTGAGATGGTCAGGCAGGAGAGTGAGGACAAGTCCAAAACCTGGGTGGAGAGAAAAAGTACGACAATCCGACATTTGAAAACAGCGCAGAGAGAGGTGCAGATGATCGCTCTTGCGGACAAGCTGTCCAATATCCGGGATATTGACCGGGAGTATCCGAAGGTTGGAGAAGAATTTTGGAACCGCTTTCGAATGAAGAGTAAAGCTGCAATGGGCTGGTATTATATTGGGGTAAAAGACGCATTGCAGGAAGATTTTGCAGGAATTCCTGCATATAAAGAATATAAGATGCTGGTAGAAAAAATTTTCGGCAGTACATCAGACTGGCAAAGGAGAGAACAAAATGAAGAAGACAAAGACCATATGTTTTGCGAATAATAAAGGAGGAAGCGGAAAGTCCACGACTTGTTCCAATGTCGGATACGGACTGCGGGAGCTGGGATATAAGGTACTTCTGATTGATGGAGACATGCAGCTGAACCTGTCGCTTTCCTTGTTTGATGAGGATCAGGTGCTTGCGTTTGCGCAGAGTGAAAAGAACTTGTATGAGGGATTGAAGCGCCAGGATGATCTGTCGGATTACATTGTACATTCCGCTTATGAAGGGCTGGATCTGATTCCGTCTTCCACATTAATGAGTTCGATAGAGTATGAATTGTTTACGAAATGGCAGAGGGAGTTTATTCTCCGAAAATGTCTGAAACAGGTAAAGGAATCCGGAGCGTATGATTACATTCTGATCGATGCGCCTCCGACTTTGGGCGGCTGGGTTATGAACATCTTGTGTGCATCCGATGAGATCATCATTCCGGTGGAGTCTACGCCGTGGGGATTGTTCGGTCTGGGAAATATGTTTGAATTTCTGGAGGAAGTCCGTCAGATCACGCCGGATCTGAAGCTGGGCGGGATCGTGATCACGAAAGTAGATACCAGAAAGAGTTATTTCAAACAGACTCTGGAGACTTTAAAGAGTCTGGAGGATGTTCCTGTATTTGATACCTATATCCGGGTGGACAGTGGGATCGAGTGGTCGCAGGATAACAATGCGCCGATCATGGCATACAAAAAAAGCAGCCGCAGTGCCACAGAGTATATGGAACTGACAAAAGAAATTGCCAAAATGGAGTAGGTGAGTCATGCACAGGGAATTGTTGGATGCCTTGTCTGTCATTACAGAGGAAGAGCAGCGGATACTGGATGAACAAAGAGGGATCGACCCACAGCTTTATACAGAGAAAAAGGAACTGATCGTAGACAGCGAAAAATTGTTGAAAAAAGGGAAGCTGATACAGGTACGTCCACATACGAGATTTGTTAATTTTCCGAAGCATAAACACAATTATGTAGAAGTGATCTATATGTGTCAGGGAACAACCACTCACATTCTGAATGGAAGTAAGGTCATTCTGGAGGCGGGGGATCTTCTGTTTTTGAATCAGAATGCAGAACAGGAGATCCTGCCGGCCGGCGAGCAGGATATTGCCGTCAATTTTATTGTGCTGCCGGAATTTTTTGATACGGCTTTTTCCATGATGGATATGGAGGAAGAAAATGCGTTGAAAGAATTTCTGGTAGGAGCTTTGTGTGGAAAGAATGATCAGACATCATATTTGTATTTTCATGTCCGATCCAGAATCTGGTGGAAAATATGGTATGGACGATCTTCTATGACCAGCCGAACAAAAGGAGATGTAATCAGATCACCATGGGGCTTTTGCTTCTTCAGCTTTTGAATCATATGGACCGGATGGAGACCGGAACAGCTGCTTTTGACCGGGAACTGACCGGAGCGGTGTTGAATTATATTGAAGAGCACTATAAAAACGGAAGTCTGTCCGAGCTGGCAGAGATTATGGGATATGACGTGTACTGGTTAAGCCGGGAGATCAAAAAACGGACGGGAAAGACGTATAAAGAGCTGCTTCAGTCGAGAAGAATGCGTCAGGCGGCATATTTGCTGAAGAACAGCAGGCTGTCGGTGGCGGATATCATAGAGTCGGTGGGGTATGACAATACCAGTTATTTTTTTCGGAAATTTAAGGAGTGTTATGGAGTCAGCCCGAAGGGGTATCGGGATATGTGAGAAAGTGAAAGAAAAGCAAGCCTGAATACAGGAAGAGCAGAGAAGCAATTTCTGGATTCAGGCTTTTTGTGTTTCGAGACATTAAACCTCAGAAAAATCAATTTTCAGATCTTCATAAATATTACATGTTACAAAATCTGTTATCGCTGCCGATAAAGCACATGCAGCTGCATCTGTAGAACGAGACTTTGAAAAGGAACATAAAGATGAGATGCAGAGATTATGTGATAAAATCGAGGCTCTACAAGAGGAATGATTTGAGCTGAAAGATAAATTAAAAGAGTTAAAAAAGGGAATACTTGATTTTAGCTGTCGCATATGCTATACTAGCGGTAGCTAAAAAGGATATAAGTGTCAAGCAGCACACAAAGTGAAAGCCCCGGAGGTCGCAACTCCGGGGCTTTCTTTTAGGCTAGTTGTCACTGTCGTTTCTGTCTAACCATTTGCAGACGTAGTAGCTGGCTACGCTTGCCATAACGGAAACCCAAAAAGATATAAGTAAATCAGTCAAACAGCACACCCCCTTTCTGTTGCCAGATTGGGTGCGACAACGGTAAAATTATAGCATCAAATAGGTAAAAGCACTAGAATAATATTTTTTACTTGTTCGTTTTCACTACCTATCAGTGTACCCTCTTATAATTGTCTTTATTGTAGCATTGCCGGTTACTACGAATTAAACTGCGCATATTTCTTCGGAGAAATCCCGACTGCCTTGGTGAATGCCTTCAGATAATTGCTGTAGTCATTAAATCCGCACGCTTCACAAGCTTCATTGACAGAATATCCCTGACTTAACAGCGACTTCGAGATGGTGATTCGCTTTGCGGTGATGTATTTGTTGATGGTCGTTCCTGTCGTGGCTTTGAAAATCCGGCACAGATAAGAACTGCTCAGGAAAAAATGTGCAGAGAGTTCTTCCAGGGTCAGGTTTTCACTGATATGGGTATTGATATAGGAGAGAATCTCATCCACCTGGGCGTGGTAGCCGGGCGCTTTGCTCTCTTCTTCGGCAGAAGCGCGGCAGCGTTTGTCAAACGCATGGTTTAAAAACACCATCAGTTCCAGAAATGTGGCATGATCTAAGATATCCTCGCCAAACCCGGAATTGGAGCGCAGTTTATGGATAAAATAGATAAACCGCGTCTGCTCCTCCTGAGAAAGGTGAAGCTGATGAGGCATATCCGTTCCGCGAAACTGAAAACAATGATTTAAATTGGTCGTTTCCGTAGAAATTTGTTTTAAGTATTCCGGATCGATCGAAAGAATGATGCGCTCATGTTTTTGCTGGTCGATCTGTGTCAGATAGTGACTTTCAAACTGGTTGATCAGAAAAATGTCCCCATTGCTGATGTCATAAAAATAATTGTCGATCAGAAACTGCTTTCCCCCGGAGATCGAATAATAAATCTCATAGCAGTCATGGATGTGCATATCCATGGCTTTTTCATCATTATATAAATGTGCAAAGGCGAACGTATGAGTATCCATACACTGGCGCATGGCTTCTTTGCAGGAAATACATCCTTTCATGAAAATCGTCTCCTTTCATCAGGTTGTTCAAAATCGTCCTGTTTTTCCCATATTATAGTTCAGAAGTTCAAAATTTTCAAGATTTACAGCAAGAAAACACAAGAAATAGGGGAATAATGAATGCTATACTAAGTGCAAGAAATGACACAGATTAGTCAGTCAAAATAAGGGAAATCAAAAAACAGGAGGATTATCATGGAAGTAAGAACAGCAGCATCACCAAAAGATGTAAAACACTACACAACAGACAGATTAAGAGAGGAATTTCTGATTCAGGATTTATTCCAGGCAGATAAGATCAATCTGGTATACAGCCACATTGACCGTATCATTACAGGAGCAGCAGTTCCGGTCAATGAGAAACTGGTTCTCACAGCAGGGGATGAGCTTCGTGCAGAGTATTTCCTTCAGAGAAGAGAGCTTGGAATCATTAACATCGGAGGAGACGGAATCATCACAATTGACGGACGTGTTTACGAAGTCAATGCAAGAGACGGAATGTATGTTGGAAGAGGATCCAAAGACATTTCTTTCGAGAGTAAAAATGCTTCCAACCCGGCAAAATTCTATATGAACAGTGCACCGGCACACGTATCTTACCCGACAGTACATATCAAACTTGAGGGAGAAGCTGAAGAAGGCGTTGTGATCGTAAAAGATGAGAACAAAGTAGAACTCGGAACACTGGAAGATTCCAACCACAGAATCATCAATAAATATATCGTAACAGGACAGGTAGAAAGCTGTCAGCTGGCGATGGGACTGACAAAACTTCTTCCGGGAAGCGTATGGAACACAATGCCGTCTCATACACATGACAGACGTATGGAAGTATATCTGTACTTTGACATGGATGATGATTCATTCGTAATGCACTACATGGGAGAACCACAGGAGACAAGACATATCATCATGCACAATGAAGAAGCAGTGATCTCTCCAAGCTGGTCCATCCACTCCGGATGTGGATCCAAAGCATACACATTCATCTGGGGAATGTGCGGAGAAAACCAGGATTACGGCGATATGGACACAATTGCAAACAAAGATCTCAGATAATGGATTTTACAATTTAGAAGAAAAGGAGACACAGTTATGGTAAATTTTTCACTGGAAGGTAAAATTGCACTGGTAACAGGTGCATCTTACGGAATCGGATTTGGAATTGCTTCTGCATACGCAGAGGCAGGCGCAACAATCTGCTTTAACGATATTACACAGGAAAAAGTAGATTTAGGACTTGCAGCATACAAAGAAGCAGGAATCGAAGCACACGGATATGTATGTGACGTAACAGATGAAGCACAGGTAAAAGCAATGGTTGCAAAAATCAACGAAGAAGTTGGAATTATTGATATCCTGGTAAACAATGCCGGAATCATCATGAGAAAACCAATGCTTGAAATGGAAGCAGACGAGTTCAGAAAAGTGATCGATGTAGACTTAAACGCACCATTTATTGTTTCCAAAGCAGTGATTCCGGGAATGAAAGAAAAAGGACACGGAAAGATCATCAACATCTGCTCTATGATGAGTGAACTTGGACGTGAGACAGTATCTGCATACGCAGCAGCAAAAGGCGGACTGAAAATGCTCACAAAGAACATCTGCTCTGAGTACGGTGAGTACAACATCCAGTGTAACGGTATCGGACCTGGATACATTGCAACACCACAGACAGCGCCGCTGCGTGAAGTACAGGCAGACGGAAGCAGACATCCGTTCGATCAGTTTATCATTTCCAAAACACCTGCTGCAAGATGGGGAACACCGGAAGACCTTCAGGGACCGGCAGTATTCCTTGCATCCGATGCATCTGATTTTGTAAATGGACACATTCTGTATGTAGACGGAGGAATCCTGGCATACATCGGAAAACAGCCATAAGAAATTGAAATATAAATAATCAAGAGGAGATCAATATGTTAGTAGCAGCGAGAACACACGACTATGGAAAACAGCCGGTGGATCACCTGGCAAAACGATTGAGATCCGAAGGCATTGAGGCAGCACAGCTTGTGCTGCCAAAAGCATTTTCGGAGATCAATTCTTATGAGGAAGTAACGCCGCAGCTGGTGGAACAGATTCGTAAAAATTTTGAAGAAGAAAACATCAAAATCCAGATTTTGGGATGTTATATGGATCTTGGAAATCCAGACGATGAAGTGCGGAAAAATGCTGTAGATACATTTAAAAAATGTTTGAAATTCAATCAGATCCTGGGAGCGTCCATCGTCGGAACAGAGACGGCATACCCGCGTCTGAGCCGGGAAGAAAAGCAGATCTGGCATCCATATATGATGGACAGTATTGCACGTCTGGTGGAAGAAGCAGAACGTCTGGATGTGGATATGGCCATCGAACCGGTCTACTGGCATCCGCTGGAGGATCTGGAGACAACGGTGAACGTCTTTGAAAAGATGAACAGCGACCATTTGAAAATGATCTTTGATCCGGCAAATGTGCTGGAATTTCCAAAGATCGATCAGGATGCTTACTGGAAAGAATGGCTGCAGGCATTGGGAGATAAGATCGAAGCGATCCATATGAAAGATTTTGTGGAGGGTCCGAATAAAGAGTATTGTCCGGTCTGTCTTGGAGACGGTGTGATCCGGTATGGTGAGATTGTGAAGTGGATGAAGCAGCATAAACCGGATATTGTCGTTGTCAGAGAGGAACTGGATCCAAAGACGGCGCAGAAGGATATTGCGTATATGAGAAAATTGTGGATGGAATAAAGATGTGAAAAAGAAGTTTTTCGGTGATTGTATGAGAATCATTTTGAAAAACTTCTTTTTTTATAATTGCTGTTCAATGTTCTCGAAAATCTGCCGGATGGATTGCCGT
>OGQF01002159.1_pt1 | contig 11817 bp, 10 predicted proteins | sample 1553141 | NCBI WGS metagenome assembly OGQF01 (sample SAMEA2580005, study PRJEB22360) | human gut metagenome | biome: human gut; feature: human-associated habitat; material: faeces | place: Denmark | collected 2008/2010
AATAAAGACTTAGTTTTGAAAAAAGATTTTGCTAAAGCATTATCAAAAGTTTTTAATGAAAGCCTAATGGCTAGAAATTTGATTAAAAACGAGGCTTTAAAAATGATTGATAATGATTATGATGTTCTTTATCAATTAGTAAAAGATGAGATGCTGGAAGATAATATTACATTTGAACAGTATATAGGGAAATATATTGAAATGGATAAATTATTATCTATTAATGAAAAGTTTCCTACTCTAACAATTTTTGTTCCAGAATTACCTAAGAATTCGTTCTCTGCTGCTCTTTGGAATACTGATAAAGAAATACCAGTTGTTGCTGTTAGAACTTGTATCAGTAACGATGTTCCTATATATGATAAGGATGGGGAAGAAAAAATTATAAAATCAGATCTCATTCCTATGTATCCTATTGTTGTATTAAAGGATAATGAAAGAATCGTAGCGAATGAATATAGTAATTTGTCTAGAAGTAATTTTAGTAGTACTAATTTTACTTTTTCTTCTAAATCGGGAATAACTTATTCTTTTCTTGGAGAATCTTTTAATAATATGAAACAAAAAAACATTTTAAGATCTCGAAATGTAAATAAAAGTATGAAAGATAGATTACAAAAATCAGTTGATGCATATAATATTTATAAAAATAAGGATGGATGGCATAGGGACTATATATATTATGATATGGTTCCAGGTTCAGATAAAGGTGTATTTGTTTATGATTATAAAGAAACACTATATTCTTTCCAAATGAAAGGGGATCCAAATATAGCTTTCCAAAAGATATCAGATCAAACAGGAGATGCACAGTTAGATTATGATCAAATATTTAATCCTAGGCAATCTTATAAAGCTACTCCTTGGACTGATGGTAAATTTGATTTTTTAGTTAAAGTATATGTTGGAACAAAAAGTCCTATAGGGACAGAACAAACTTTTTCTTTTGGCGTAAAACCAGAAGATCTATTTAGAGTATCTTACAAAGATATAGGAGGAGGTAATTCTAAAGTTGATGGTGTAAAAGAATGCCTAGTTGTTCCTCTTGATTTACCTCTGTTTGAATGGAATATAGAAAATTTTAGTTGTGTAATAAAAATTTCTATAGAAGAAATTGATGGTACAGAAACTCAAAGGACGCTTAGCCAAACTACTGCTGAATTTGCAGGAAATTTTGAACTTAATCCTGTAAAAGGAGTTTTTGAAAAAGTAGGATTGAAATTTGGTGCAAGTGCGAAAAAGACAATTACGACTACATTTGAAAAAACATTTACATTGGGTAATGATGAATTGGGGGATGTTATTGTTAATTTTTATGATCCTGTTGTTCTTTCTGGTGATTGGATTGAATATGCAGGACGTAGAGATACGGCATATTCAATTCCATTAAATAGTAAATATTATAATGGTTATTATAAAATAGAGTTGGCTCCTTTGAAAATGTATTAATGGATATGCTTATATGAATAAGCTAAATATGAAGTAAATAGTTTATAAATAACTATTTACTTCATATCTTAAATATAATTAGTAATAAAATGTAATAGTTTCTTTTATTTGATTTTGACGGTTTGACCAATATGAGTGAGAAATCATATTACTATTAGTGTCATGGATGAAAACTGTAATAGAATGAATAGTTTCTTCTGGTTTTATTTCTAGATAGCCATCTATATTTGTTCTTTTTACTTGATTAGGTATAATTGTATTTTTACCATTAGAGTATATACCATTCCCTTTATCTGTGTAATTTGCGAGATCAATAGGTGCTATATCATAATAAATGTATGCTATTGCATTATAAATAGGTGTTTTTGTGTTATCTTTGCTAATTCTAAGCACTTTTATTTCAATATATGATTCACTAATCTCTTCTATGCCATTATCTTTATTACAAGAAGATAGAATTACTATAATAAATAGTAAAATGCTAAGTTTATTAAATGATGATTTTTGCATGGCTTATATTTTATGTTGATTAATATTTCAAATGTAGTGAATATATTGTAATAGGCTATATGTAAAAATATAATTAATGTCTTTTTGTGTAAAATAGAAATAATAAAATACGGTTTACTTTATTGTGATCTTTTATATACATTGAGGATAGGGGTATTTGATGGTTTCCTGTCTTATAAGAAAACAATAGTCATTATGGAATCAACAACTGAAAAACGGAATATCTCTATGCTTTACTGGGATGAAGCTAAAAAAGGAATGATGGCAGGTTTCATCTTTTCTTTATTCATTCTTTTACTATTCTCATTCGTTTCTTGTGACAAGGATGAGGATACTTCTTTTGAAGAAACTCCTTACTATTTGGGGTACTTTGAAGGAAAGGTGAATAGTCAAGATATTTCTATAGCTAATCAGTCGAACTCTCATTCTTTTATTGATCATGGAAATTTTTGGCAGGAGGTAAATACCGATTTAAGCGGTTTCTATTGGGAGATACCATTAGGAGTGCATATCTCTGACTATCCTTATCCTATGCTGAGGATCTCATTGATTCCATTGAGAGAAGGAGAATATCTGATCGATAAGGGTAAATTATTGAATGAAGAGATAGAATCTACTGTTAGGATCACGAAAGATGACGCTAAAATAGTGTATCATCCACTGAAATCTTCATTTCGGATACAAGTGGATAGTATTCGTTTTCATGAGGGAAGTGGTACCCCTTATATTGAAGGGAAGATGGAAGGCATCCTATATAATATAGAGAATTCGGAAGATTCGATCGTCATAAAAGATGCTATATTCGGAATACACTAACTTGGAGCCGAATAATGATATAGAAGCAATATTTAGATTGAATGGGAGTTCTATATCATGATATGTCGAACTTTTATTCAATCTAAATATTAATATTAATACCTTGTAAGTAATGAAGAAGTTGTTTGTTCTGTTAATATTGCTTTTATCTTTTGGTCGATCGCAGGCCGCTGATATAGAAGCTCGTACCGGAATACTAGGAGGAGATGGATGGGGGCTTCAGACGGGGGCGTATATAAACTTTCCACAATCACGGTTGTTTTCTATACAAACGGGATTGTTGCTGCATACCGCAGGGAATTCGTTTTCATATGGAGATGATTGGAATATTGATTTTTTTGTACCCGTGTATGCTTCTTTTCATATTCCGTTGAGCGATAAAGTGAATCTCCGATTAAATGCGGGTGCTTACACCGGTAGTGGTGAATATTGGAATCTGGGAGCTACGGCGGCGGCCGGTATAGCGGTAAAAAGATTTTATGCGGGAGTGAACTATTTCCAGAATTGTGTCAATGACCGGGATTTGAAATTGGGGTTGTCGGTTGGATATAAATTCACATTATTTTAATCTTTTATATATTTTGAGGATAGGGGTATTTGAGCGTTTCCTGTCTTACGATAAAAACAACGAGAATTATGGAGTCAACAAGTAAAAAACAGAATACCCCTAAACTTTGGTACTGGGGGGAACCTAAAGGAGGAATGAGCCTTGAGGATTGTGAGAAAATAGTAAAAGAGATCCCGCATTTTGACAGGAAAACCCGGCTTGCGGATATGTATATAGCTTTTGTTTGACAGCAAGGGTTTCATTGTGGCATTTAACATAAGGAAGAGAGCCTGTTTTTATACATCGCTCTCTTTTTTTTATAACTTAGCCCCCAATTACTAAATCGAAGAACATGAAAAAGACTTTTTTATTAGCGATAGCCTTGTTGTGCTTTTGTGCCCCGATGAGCTTATTCGCGCAAAAACAGCTTGCTTTCAAGGATGGGAAATTCAAGATCGTCCAATTTACAGACATTCATTGGGATCAGAAATCATCTAAATGCGCTAAGACAGTCGCTACGATACAATCCGTATTAAAGGCGGAGAATCCGGATGTGGCAATGCTGACGGGCGACGTGGTGACAGCAAACCCCGGTTTGGAAGGATGGAAGTCGGTGATCGGGATCTTTGAGGAGGCCAAGATACCGTTTACGGTCATGATGGGAAATCATGACGCGGAGATCGTCTCCAAGGACGAGATTTATGCCATGCTTAGTAAATCACCTTATTTTATGGGCGAGAAGGGACCGGGTGATATCCATGGAGCCGGAAACTATGTGGTACCGGTCTACAGTTCGGACGGAAAGAAACCGGCGGCCTTATTGTATTGTATCGACTCCAACGATTATCCTACGCTGAAGGATTATGGCACGTATGATTGGATTCATTTCGACCAGATCCATTGGTATCGTGAGCAAAGTATGCGCTATACCAAGGAAAATGGCGGCAAACCGTTGCCAGCCTTGGCTTTTTTCCATATTCCTCTGTTGGAATATAATGAGATCGTTGGGGCGGAGACTACATTAGGACAGAAAGAAGAGGGAATCGCCTCTCCTAAGATCAACACGGGCTTCTTCGCTTCCTTGGTGGAAATGAAGGATGTGATGGCTACTTTCGCCGGGCACGATCATGATAACGATTATATAGGAATGTTATATAACGTGGGGCTAGCTTTCGGGCGTGTATCCGGATGGGACGCTTATGGAGATTTCGAGCGGGGTGGCCGTATCATTGAATTGCGTGAGGGCAAGTTTGAGTTTGATTCATGGATTCGTACCTCGTCCGGAAAGGAATATACGTATTATTATCCGTCTGGCCTGACCTCTAAGGATGAGGAAACGATGGAATTCTTACCCGCCAAAACGGTAAAACCTAAAAAGCACGGGGTAGCTTATACCTATTATGAAGGCAAGTTTAAACATACGGATCAGATCGCTTCCGGGACAAAAGTGAAAGAGGGTACGATGAAAAATATCTCCATTCAGGAGGCTCCGGCCAAGGATCATTTCGCTTATGAGTTCCGTACGTTGATAAATATCCCTGAAAAAGGTGTATATCGCTTTTATACGTATTCGGATGATGGTTCCAAACTATTTATAGACGGTAAAGCTATTGTTGATAATGATGGCTCTCATAATGCTCGTATAGCGAAAGGAAAGGTAGCGTTAGACGCTGGTTTCCACGAATTACGTGTTTTGTATTTCGAGGATTATATGGGCGAGGCCTTGGAGGTCGGGGTTTCCAGCCGTAAAATAAAGGAAGCTGTCTTACCAGAGGACTGGTATTATTTACCGGAATAAATATCCAGTTGTAGAGACGCAGCATGCTGCGTCTCCCACTGTCTGATAGTATCTTAGTCTTGTACGGCAGCTTTCGCTTTCTCTACTGCCTCATTGATATTACTGCAAATATTTTCTGCGCCAATCTTCTTATCGAATCCGGATTTTGTCAATACACGGTGTACATGTTCATTGACCCCGGAAAGTATCATATGGATATGCTCTGCCTCGGAAAGACGGAAAAGACTTTCCAAGTTATGCAGACCGGTAGAATCTATGAACGAAACCTTACGCATACGGATGATGCGGACTTTCGGTTTATCTCCCATACTTTTCATGATGCCGTCGAACTTATTCGCTACGCCGAAAAAGAACGGACCATCGATCTCGTATACCTCTACACCTTTAGGCAGGGAGAGGACTTCCTCGTCATGATGAATCTCGCCCTCGTCGGAAAGATCGATCTCATCCGTGGTGACGGATACATGCGTGGTCTCAGCCACACGGCGCATAAAGAATAACATGGCGATCAAAAGACCGATCTCGATAGCGATCGTAAGATCAAAGATAACCGTCAGGAAGAAAGTCACCAACAAGACGGATACGTCGCTTTTCGGGTTTTTCATCAAGGAACGGAACGTACGCCACTCACTCATATTATAGGATACGATGATCAATACGCCAGCCAGACAAGCCATTGGAATGTGTTTGGTAAGCGGCCCGAGGAAAAGCAAAATCAATAATAATACGATGGCGTGAATAATACCGGCAACCGGAGTTCGTCCACCATTATTTATATTGGTCATTGTGCGGGCGATGGCGCCGGTCACGGGAATACCGCCAAAAATAGGAACGATGATATTCGCCGCACCTTGGGCGATTAGTTCCGTATTTGAATTATGCTTGTCGCCTGTCACACCATCCGCTACCGTAGCGGATAATAAAGACTCGATAGCCCCGAGGATAGCGATCGTAAAGGCGGAGGGAAGCAATAAGTTGATAGTTTCCATATTAAACGTGATCGGAGCCGGGGCTGGCAAGGAAGCGTTAATAGTAAACCGGTCTCCAATCGTCTCGATACCTGTAATACCCAAATGATTACGCATAATGTAAACAACGATCGTCATGATGACGATAGCGATCAAGGAACCCGGAATTTTCTTCGTTAGCCTCGGGCTTAACGTAATGATCAGGATACTAATGATACCGATAACGAATGCCCAAGGGTTAACCGTATCGAACGCCCCGAAATATGCGATCCATTTAGAGATGAAATCGGCGGGGACTTTATCCATAGTCAATCCAAATAAGTCTTTCATTTGTGTCGTGAAGATAGTGATAGCGATACCACTCGTGAAACCTACGACAATCGGGTAGGGGATAAACTTAATCACGGTACCGAGCTTCAACACGCCCATCAATACCAGAATAATACCCGCTATGACGGTAGCGATGGCAAGCCCTTCGATACCGAAGTTCTGTATAATGCCATAAACGATCACGATAAACGCTCCGGTAGGTCCGCCGATCTGTACGTTGCAGCCTCCTAAAAGGGAGACGATGAATCCACCGATAATAGCCGTGATCAACCCTTTCTCCGGACTTACCCCGGAGGCGATACCAAAAGCGATGGCGAGTGGTAGGGCAACTATGCCGACAATTATACCCGCCATGAGATCCGTCATGAACCTCTCTTTGGAATAATTTCTCAGCGCCGTAAAGAGTTTGGGCTGAAAATCAAATTTGTTCTTCATTTTTCTTCTTGCCTGTTTGATTTGAGGATGCAAAGTTAATAAAATAAAGAAGATGCAAAAAATCTAAAGACGCATTCCGGTTTTGTGTAAACAATTTAGGAGGATTTGTTGTTTCATTGTATAAAGGAGGAGAAGTTTTTCCTTGATAAATAAGTGATATCTATTGAGAGATAGATATTATTTAATGTTTGCGTAATCGATGTTTGGAAACAAATTCTTACTTTTGATCGGTCATAAGAAAAACGATATAAAAAACAGACTCATTAATTTACTACATAAAATTAGCATTATGGAAAAAAGTATTAAAGGTACACGTACCGAGCAGAATTTATTGAAATCATTCGCCGGAGAATCTCAGGCAAGAAGTCGTTACACATTTTTCGCTAGCGTAGCTAAAAAAGAAGGTTACGAGCAAATCGCAGGTGTTTTCATGGAAACAGCCGAGCAAGAGAAGGAACACGCTAAACGTTTCTTTAAATTCTTGGAAGGTGGAATGGTTGAGATTACCGCTTCTTATCCTGCAGGCGTAATCGGAACAACCGCTGAGAACTTGGCCGCCGCGGCAGCTGGTGAGAATGAGGAGTGGGCTGAATTGTATCCTGAGTTCGCTAAGATCGCAGAGGAAGAAGGTTTCCCCGCTATCGCTGTAGCTTTCAAGATGATCGCTAAGGTAGAGGCAGAGCATGAGAATCGTTACCGTAAGTTATTGAATAATGTAGAAACAGGTACGGTATTTGAGAAAGCTGAGGCTATCTTGTGGCAATGTCGCAACTGTGGTTTCGTATTCGAGGGCAAGAAAGCTCCGGTTAACTGTCCGGCATGCGCTCATCCGCAAGCTTATTTCGAACCGATGAAACAGAACTATTGATAATTAAAAGTTGAGAATTGAAAATTGAGAATTAACATAGTTAGTAATTCTCAATTTTCAATTCTCAATTTTCAATTATTTAACCGGCGGATAATCAATCGTATAATGTAATCCCCGGCTCTCTTTCCGTTCCATCGCTTGACGAGTGATCAAATAACCTACATTGATCATATTACGCAACTCACATAATTCACGGGATGCCTTACAACGTTTGAAAAGGCTCTCTGTCTCCTCATATAAAATATCCAGACGGTTCCACGCACGGATCAAACGTGTGTTACTACGAACGATACCTACATACGCTTCCATGATCTGGTTTACCTCTTTCATGCTTTGGGTGATCAATACACGCTCTTCATTGGTGATCGTTCCCTCATCGTTCCATTCCGGTACATCTTGGTTAAACTCATAGCGATCCATGACGCTTAATGAGTGTTTCGCCGCGGCGTCGGCATATACAACTGCCTCGATCAATGAGTTTGAAGCTAAGCGGTTACCACCGTGCAGGCCGGTACAAGAGCATTCTCCGATCGCATATAGGCGACGGATGCTGGATTGCCCGTTTAGGTCTACCTTGATACCTCCACATAAATAATGGGCCGCAGGGGCTACCGGGATGTAATCTTTCGTGATATCGATCCCTAAGCTGAGGCATTTCTTATAGATATTGGGGAAGTGTTTCTTCGTCTCTTCCGGATCTTTGTGCGTCACGTCCAAATAGACATGGTCTTCACCCCGTTGTTTCATCTCGCTATCGATCGCACGGGCTACGATATCACGGGGAGCCAAGGAAAGACGGGGATCATATTTATGCATGAACTCCTCGCCGCCAAGGTTTCTCAATACAGCTCCATATCCGCGCATCGCCTCGGTGATGAGGAAAGAGGGACGGTCGCCCGGATGATACAAGGCGGTCGGGTGGAACTGGATGAACTCCATGTTCTCGGTCATCGCCTTGGCGCGGTGGCACATGGCGATGCCGTCGCCCGTGGCGACCACGGGGTTCGAGGTCGTGGAGTAGACGTTGCCGCAGCCGCCCGTGGCCACGACGGTGAATTTCGAAAGCATGGTCTCGATCTCGTTGGTGTCGAGATTCAGGACGTAGGCCCCGAACGAGGCCAGTCCGCGCGTGTGGCGCGTGACGAATTCGCCCAGATGGTGCTGCGTCAGCAGGTCGATGGCGAAGTGGCGTTCGAGAACCGTGATGTTCGGATGCTCCCTCACCGACTGCACGAGCGCCCGTTCGATCTCGGCTCCCGTGAGGTCCTCGTGGTGGAGGATGCGGTGCTCCGAGTGTCCGCCTTCGCGGTTGAGCTCGAAACGCCCGTCGGGGGTCTTGTCGAAACGCGTGCCCCAGGCTATGAGGTCGGCGATCAGTTCCGGGGCCCGCCGCACGACCAGTTCCACGGCCTTCTCGTCGCATTTGCCTGCGCCGCAGATCAGCGTGTCGCGGATGTGTTTCTCGAATGTGTCGGGGGCGTACGTTACCGAGCAGATGCCGCCTTGTGCATAATTGGTGTTGCACTCTTCGATCGCGCCCTTGGTGACGATCGTAACGTGTCCGTGGGCTGCGGCTTTCAGCGCGAACGAAAGGCCCGCGGCGCCGGAACCGATAACCAGAAAGTCGGTTTTCATGGGTTTTTCCTTTTTCTAATGCCTTGCAGCGCCGCAAAGTTACAAAAAATAGTAACTTTGCCGCATAATTTCGGGCAAAATATGGAACGACATATCGACATCAGCCGCTTCGATTACGACCTTCCGGACGAGCGGATCGCCAAATTCCCGCTCGCCGAGCGCAGCGCCTCGAAGCTGCTCGTCTGGCGCGGCGGAGAAATCGCGGAAAAGCGTTTCGCCGACATCGGCGACGTGCTGCCGGCCGGGGAGCTGCTGGTTTTCAACAACACGAAGGTGATCCGGGCGCGGATCGTCATGCACAAGCCCTCCGGGGCGCGCATCGAGGTCTTCTGTCTCGAGCCGCACGACCCGGCCGACTACGAGCGGGCGTTCGCCGTCACGGGCGGCTGCACATGGTCGTGCATCGTGGGCAACCGCAAGAAGTGGAAAGAGGGGTACGTGGAGATCAATTTCGAACGCGGGGGCTGCGCCGAGCACCTTCGTGCATGGATCGTCGAGGACCACGGCCGCGAGTGCGTCGTGCGTTTCGAGTGGACGGCCCCGATGACCTTCGGGCAGCTGCTCGAATACCTCGGGCGGATTCCGATTCCGCCCTACCTGAACCGCGAGAGCGAGGAGATCGACAACACGCGCTACCAGACGGTCTATTCGAAGTTCGAAGGTTCGGTGGCCGCACCGACCGCCGGGCTGCATTTCACGCCCGAGCTGATCGGGGAGATGAAGGCGCGCGGATTCGCCTTCGAGGAGGTGACGCTCCATGTCGGGGCGGGCACGTTCCTGCCCGTCAAGGACGAGGACGCCGCGCGGCATCCGATGCACACCGAGCATTTCGAGGTGCGCCGTGCGACGGTGGTCCGCCTGCTGGAGAAGTGGGGGCATATCACCGCCGTGGGAACCACCTCGGTGCGTACTCTGGAATCGCTTGCGGCCCTTGCGTGGCGCATCCGCACGGCCGGGACGCCCGATGCCGGGCGGGTCGTGGGGCAGTGGGAGCTGTACGACATTCCCGCGGAGTTTTCGGGCCGCGAGGCGTTGCAGGAGTTGTCGGGGTATATGGAGCGCGAGGGGCTAGACCGGCTGAAAGCCTCGACGCAGATTATGATCACGCCGCTGGACTACGAGTTCCGCATCGTGCACAATATCGTCACCAATTTCCACCAGCCCAAATCGACGCTGCTGCTGCTGGTTTCGGCCTTTGTGGGCGACGGGTGGCGGCGGATTTACGACTACGCCCTCGGCCACGGCTTCCGCTTTTTGAGCTACGGCGATTCGTCGGTGCTGTTGCGGGAATGACCGTTTATGCGGAACGGAAAAGGGACGCCCGACGAGGGACGTCCCTTTTTTATTGGCGCAGGGGCGGATTAGAAATTGTATCCGACGCTGATCGTGAAGCAGTTGTTGCGCATCGTGCCCTCGCCGTCGCTCTCCTTGACCAGATTCAGGCAGCCGATGTCGTAGCCCAGTCCGAAGTAAATGCGTTTCCAGACGACGCCGGCGCCCAGACGCACGCCCAGATCGGAACGTTTCAACCCGCCTTCGTCTCCGAAGATGTCGCCCTTCTCGTCGCCGACCTTCACTTTGCCGCCGATGCCGAGCCCGTAGTAAAGGCCTGCGAAGGGCTGGATCGTGACGATGTCCTTGATGTTGAAGTGGTAGTTCACCAGCACGGGGATTTGCAGGTAGGAGGGGCGGAAGCTCACGCCGTCGACCTTGCCGCCGCGGCTCGAGAAGGCAAGCCCGGTTTCGAGGTAGAAGGGCAGTTTGTTGCAAAGCAGGATCTGATCGGTCACGGCGACGTGGAACGAGGCCCGCGAGTCGGTGCTGATGGACGCACCTCCGGCCGAAATCGAGTAGCTCGACAGGTTCAGTCCGGCGCGGACGCCCAGGATGTTCTTTTCGTAGTTTTGCGCCGAAACGGCATTTGCCAGCAGGATGGCGGCCACGATAAGCAATACTTTTTTCATAATGAATGGGTTTGGGTTTGTATACGTGGCAAATATAGGATAATTTTTTCGAAAAATCCCCCCCCCGAATTTTTTACGGACAATGAAACAAAATATCCGTAAATGCTTTTGCTTTAGCAGGATAGCTGTCGGATGTCAGAAATTGTAACCGATGTTTACGGTCAGGCAGTTGTTGCGTATTTCGGCGCTTTCGGGCTGGAGTGCGTAGCCGAAGAATTCGCCGCCCCGGAACAGGTCGCGGCAGGCAGCCGATGTCGTAGCTTATGCCCAGGTAGATGCGTCTGATGACGAACCCGGCGCCCGCACGCACGCCGAAATCCATGCGGGAGAGGAAGCCCGGGGCGCTGAACATATCCTCGTTGCCGTATTCGGTCTTCATCGCGCCCCGGATGCCCACGCCGCCGTATATGCCCGCGAAGGGCTGGATCGTGAGGAGATCCCGGATGTGGAAATGGTAGTTGACGAGCAGGGGGACCTGCATGTAGAACGGACGCATG
>OGQF01002161.1_pt1 | contig 11796 bp, 10 predicted proteins | sample 1553141 | NCBI WGS metagenome assembly OGQF01 (sample SAMEA2580005, study PRJEB22360) | human gut metagenome | biome: human gut; feature: human-associated habitat; material: faeces | place: Denmark | collected 2008/2010
ATTGAAACCGACACGCCCATTCAACAGCAACTCATTGCTCAGGGGCATCTCATGCTTCGCACGCGTGCTGCTCAATAACCCGGCGATTCTCATCCTGGACGAGGCGACCTCAAGCGTGGACACGCGCACCGAGCTTGCCATCGGCCGCGCCATGGACGCGCTCATGCGCGGGCGCACCAGCTTTGTGATCGCGCATCGCCTGTCGACGATCGTGGACGCCGACCTGATCTTGGTCATGGACCACGGCAACATCATCGAGCAGGGCACGCATAAGGAGCTGCTCGCAGCCGAGGGTGCCTACGCCGACCTCTATCTGAGCCAGTTCGCATAATGTGACAAAGGGACAGTCTCTTTGCCACATCACAAATAAGGCGCGCCGGGGGTGAATTCCCTGGCGCGCCTTTGCGTTGATGCCGATGTCGTTTTGTGCCGCTTGCGTTCCTAGCGTTCGTCCACGAGCTTGGCGACGAGGGCCTTGAGCTCGGCCACCTCTCGCTCGAGTTCCTTGACGCGGCGGGCATTCTCGGTGATGCCCTGGCGGTTGAGGGCGGACTGCTCGGCGGCGTCATCGGGCATGTACTCGCGATGCTGCTTGGCGTCGAAACTCTCCTCGAACACACGGCAGCCGTTGCGCTTGATGATGCGTCCCGGCACGCCCACGACGGTGCAGTTGTCGGGGACGTCCTTAACGACGACCGAGTTGCCGCCGATCTTGACGTTGTTGCCGATGCGGATGTTGCCGAGCACCTTGGCGCCCGTGCCCACCGTGACATTGTTGCCCAGGGTGGGGTGACGCTTGCCGGTCTCGTTGCCGGTGCCGCCGAGCGTGACGCCCTGGTAGAGCACACAGTTGTCGCCCACAATGGTGGTCTCGCCGATGACGACGCCCATGGCGTGGTCGATAAAGAAATGCTTGCCGATCTGTGCCGCGGGGTGAATCTCGACGCCGGTGATGTGGCGGGTGATTTGCGAGAGCACGCGGGCGAGCGAGCGATGTCCATGCTCCCACAGCCAGTGCTCGGGCACGTGGTTCCACTTGGCGTGCAGGCCAGGATAGGAAAGGAAGATGACCAGACCGTTTTGCGCGGCGGGGTCCTGCGCTTGGACGGTCTTGATGTCCTCGCGAATGGTATTGATAAAGCTCACCGGCCGCCCTCCCTTAGCGCCATGGCAATGCGATTCAATAAAGTATAGCGATTCGCTAGGGATTAGGAAGGACAATCTTGGCGGCATTGCGCGACAGGTGTCAGTTATGCAAACTTGCTGGTAATGGAGTCATGCTTTTGTGGGGTTGCGCACGAGGGGGCACCGCAACCGTATACTGGTCAACTTGGACGTATCCGCGCCCACAACTGAGAGGTTTTACTTCATGGGTTTCATCAATTTTATTGCCGAGCTGCTTAAGGACCCGCGCACCGCGATCGCCAGCTGGATCGCCGCCGGCCCGCTTATGGCCTACGGCTGCGTGTTCCTGATCATCTTTATCGAGACGGGCGTGGTGTTCTTCCCGTTCCTTCCCGGTGATTCGCTGCTGTTCGCCTCGGGTTTCTTTGCCCACAATGGCGGCTTTAACATTGTGGCGCTTCTGGCCACCGCATGGGCCGCTGCCATTTTGGGCGATCAGTGCAACTTTATGATCGGTCACTTCTTTGGCAAAAAGATCATCGCTTCGGGCAAGGTCAAGGCTATGACGCCCGAGCGCATCAAAAAGTCCGAGGATTTCTTGGACAAGTGGGGCCACCTGGCCATCTTCCTGGGTCGCTTCTTCCCGTTTATCCGCACCTTTGTGCCCTTTATTGCCGGTATGGGCGGCATGCACTGGCGCAACTTTGTCATCTTTAACGTGCTGGGTGGCATTACCTGGTCAACGCTCTTTACACTGCTGGGCTACTTCTTTGGTGGCATTCCCTTTGTACAGGAGCACTTTGAGCTGCTAATCGTTGGCATCGTTGCCGTGTCGATCATCCCGACCGTGGTCGGTCTGGTCAAGGCTAAGCTGGGCAAAAAGAACGCATAGCTCGAGCCAACGCGCAAACCGTGCAGTTGAGGCCCGTCCCCGTTTACGGTGGCGGGCCTCTTCAGCTTCGGTCAAATGAAAATACTTTACTTAGTTAAAGAAAAGCGTTTTATCAGACGCGTACGGGGAGTACAATCTCGTGCATGCGAATCGACGTGCCATCGGCTTTGGCGCTGTTCGCGTGTCCCGTCCGGCTCTACGCTCCGGGCGTGCGACGTTGCGACGCGGCCGGCCTCGGTCCTTGCGTGCGGGTTCGCGAGTTTGCAACTGTGTATGTAAGGAGCGACATATGACTGTCGAGAAGAAGGATATCGATTGGGGTAGCCTCGGCTTTGGCTACATGAAGACCGATTACAGCTACGAGGCCCATTGGAAGGACGGCGAGTGGGACGAAGGCGGCCTGACCACCGACCACACCCTGCATGTCTCCGAGTGCGGCGGCATCTTCCATTACTGCCAGGAGGTCTTTGAGGGCCTGAAGGCCTACACCGCCGAGGACGGCAGCATCGTCTGCTTCCGCCCCGATATGAACGCCGAGCGTATGTACAACTCTGCGCAGCGCCTCGAGATGCCCCCGTTCCCCAAGGACAAGTTCGTTGAGGCCGTCAAGCAGGTCGTTTCTGCCAACGCCGCCTGGGTTCCGCCCTTCGGTTCCGGCGCGACCCTGTACGTGCGTCCGTTTATGATCGGCTCCGGTGACGTGATCGGCGTGGCTCCCGCTCCTGAGTACACGTTCCGCATTCTCGTGACCCCGGTCGGTCCGTACTTTAAGGGTGGCCTCAAGCCCGTTAAACTGCGCGTTTCCGAGTACGACCGCGCCGCGCCGCACGGCACCGGCAACATCAAGGCCGGCCTGAACTACGCCATGTCCCTCAAGCCCACGATGGAGGCTCACCGCGAGGGCTATGCCGAGAACCTGTATCTCGACTCCGAGTCCCGCACCTATGTCGAGGAGACCGGCGGTGCCAACGTCCTGTTCGTGAAGGAGGACGGCACGCTCGTCGTTCCGCAGTCGCACACTGACTCCATCCTGCCCTCTATCACCCGTCGTTCGCTCGTTCAGGTTGCTCAGGACCTGGGCATGACCGTTGACCAGCGTCCCGTCGAGTGGGCCGAGGTCAAGGCCGGCACCTTTGTGGAGTGCGGCCTGTGCGGCACCGCTGCCGTCATCTCCCCGGTTGGCGAGATCGACAACAAGGTTTACGGCGCCGACGAGACTGTGACCTTCCCGGCTGGCTACACCGAGATTGGCCCTGTGATGAAGAAGCTCCGCGAGACCCTGACTGGTATCCAGTCTGGTGCTGTCGAGGATAAGCACAACTGGGTTTACACCGTCGCGTAAGCTGTCTTACCTATCCGGGCAGAGAGCAAGTTCCCCCCCCGGCGCGTCCTCGGACATGCAAGAAGCCCTCGCTGCGCACTTCGTGCGGCGAGGGCTTCTTGCGTCCTGCGGAGTGTGCCTAAAAGTAAACTGATGGCGGGCCCTGCGATGTCCGGTCTTCGGCGGATCAGCCGCTGGGTGAGGGTGGTGCTTGGGGCGACGTGCAAAAAACGGAGTTTTCAGCAGCCAAAGATTGATGCATAAGGCCATAGCCGGCTTTCGCTGCCTTTGTTGATGCTTTTGCACGACGATTGGGCTTTGGCGACGATCATATATGGCTGGTTTCTCGCCGCATGCTATCCAGATGGGTCGAGTCATGAGGACTATCTACCTTTTGAAAGATTTTTGGCACCAAAATCTTATCCCGCGATGCTGAATACTCGCAAAAATGCACGCTCCGGAGGGTACTACCCAGTTATGGCCAGAAATCCATGCGCCATCTTATGCAATTAATTAATGAATTTATGCAAAATGGCTTACGTGCGTACGTCTCGGACTAGATGTTTGCCTCGGCGCTGCGTAAATCATCCTGTCTATAGTGTCTTTGACAGTCGGCCGCGGTCCCGTTTGGGGTCGCGGCCGTTTTGTTGTGGGTCAAATATGAACGTTGTGTTAATGAGTCGGTGGACGGTGGTGTTTTTCGGTGAGCGGCGTATCCTTCCAACGGTTTATCTAGTGTGTCAGTTGAAAAGGAAGAGGGCGCTCGTCATTGTTTGAATGTGAACTGCCGTTTGACCACAAGACGTTGCATCTGGAGCTCGAGGATAAGAACTTCGCGGGTGTGATGGAAGGTCATCAAAACGAGTTTAAGACCACGAAATCGCAGGAAGAGCTGGTAGAGGAGTCGCTTGCCAACCCTTATGGCTCGCCGTCGCTCGAGGAGCTTTGTGCTGGCAAGAAGGATATCGTCATCATTAGCTCCGACCATACGCGTCCCGTTCCCTCGCGTGTGACGATGCCTATTCTGCTGCATCACATCCATTCCGCTGCGCCCGAGGCTCGCGTGCGCATTTTGGTTGCTACGGGTATGCATCGTCCGTCGACGCATGAGGAACTCGTCAACAAGTACGGCGAGGAGATCGTTGCCAACGAGGAAATCGTTATGCACGTCGCGACTGACGACAGCATGATGAAAAAGATCGGCACCCTGCCTTCTGGTGGCGAGTGCATCATCAACAAGATTGCCGCCGATTGCGATCTGCTGCTTGCCGAGGGCTTTATTGAGCCGCACTTCTTTGCCGGTTTCTCTGGTAGCCGCAAGTCCGTCCTGCCTGGCATCGCCAGCTACAAGACCATCATGTACAACCACAACGGTCAGTTTGTGAATGATTCCCACTCGCGTGCCGGCAACCTGTGCCACAACCACGTGAGCGAGGACATGTTTGCTGCCGCCGAGATGGCTCACCTTGCCTTTGTGCTTAACGTGGTGCTCAACGGCAAGCACGAGGTCATCGGCTCCTTTGCCGGCGATATCCACAAGGCGCACGAGGCTGGCTGCGAGTTCGTGAAGAGCCTTGCCGGCGTTGAGCCCGTCGAGTGCGAGATTGCCATCACCACCAACGGCGGCTACCCGCTCGACCAGAACATCTACCAGGCCGTGAAGGGCATGTGCTCTGCCGAGGCCACGCTTCCCGAGGGCGGCGTGATCATCGACGTCGCCGGCTGTGCCGACGGTCACGGTGGCGAGGGCTTCTATCACAACATCGCCGACAATGATCCGGCAGAGTTTGAGCGCGCCTGCATCGACCGTCCTAAGGACGAGACCCTGCCCGACCAGTGGACGAGCCAGATCTTTGCCCGCATCCTGGCGCATCATCCTGTGATCATGGTTACCGACCTGTGCGATCACCAGATGATCAAGGATATGCACATGACGCCGGTCAACACTCTCGATGAGGCGCTCAAGCTCGCCTTTGAGATGAAGGGTGCCGATGCCAAGGTGGCCGTCATTCCCGATGGCCTAGGCGTTGTCGTCGCACAGCACTAGTACGCGGCCTAAACGAATCGTTTATAACCGACAAGAAAGATAAGGTTTTATGCTTACCAAACTCCTCTGCGAATTCGGCGCAACGGCCCTCATGATCATCTTTGGCGTGGGCGTGCACTGCGATACCGTGCTCAAGGGCACCAAGTATCAGGGCTCCGGCCACATGTTTGCCATCACCACCTGGTCTTTCGGCATCTCGGTCTGCCTGTTTGTCTTTGGCGGCGCCGTGTGTATGAACCCCGCCATGGTGCTTGCCCAGTGCATCGTAGGCCTGGTGCCGTGGAGCAGCTGCATCCCCTTCATGATTGCCGATATGCTCGGCGGCTTTGTGGGCGCCGTAATCGCTTGGCTTATGTATGCCGATGAGTTCAAGGCTTCCGAGGGCGTCGTCGATCCCATTGCCCAGCGCAATATCTTCTCGACCAACCCCACCACCGAGGGTACGAACTATGCCCGTAATTTCTTCTGCGAGGCTATCTGCACTTTTGTGTTCATCAGCGCCATCCTTGCTGCTGCTAACCGTGCTGGCGAGAACGTCCTGATGCTCGCCATCTGCGTCGGTCTGATCGTTTGGGCTGTTGGCATGGGCATGGGCGGCATCACCGGCTTCGCCATGAACCAGGCTCGTGACCTTGGTCCTCGCATGGCCTATCAGGTGCTGCCGATCAAGAACAAGGCTGACAACAACTGGAAGTACGGCCTGCTTGTTCCTGGCATCGCGCCGTTTGTCGGTGCCGCTCTGGCCGCGCTGTTTGTGCACGGTTTCTTGGGTATGTTCTAGTCCAAGGCTACATAGTTGTCCGCTGGCCGCATGGGGTAACTTCCCAGCGCGTCCTCGGACATGAAAGAACCCCCGCTGCGCACTTCGTGCGGCGGGGGTTCTTTCGTCCTGCGGAATGCGCTGGGAAGTTACCCCATACGGCCAGCTGCGGGGTCTTTGCTGCGCTCGAGCAAGCAATCCAACATATAAATCTTAATTTGGATTTGGATGGGAGGGGCTTGTTGCTGTTGGGGGGGGGCATTGAAGCGCGAGTGGCACTTTGGGATGCGTGGCGCTCTGGGTTGAGGCGTTGCTTTGGGATGAGCTTCTTACTTAGGTGAAGAGGGGCTTTATGGCTGAGAGGTAGTCTTTGGCTACGTCGGCTTTATCTGCTTGGAAATTGTGCCAGGCCCACCATTGGACCATTCCTACAAAGCTTGAGGCTATGTGGTGTAGTAGGAAGCTTCGGTCCATGGTGCCGGCGGGGCCTGAGGGGTCGACGGGCACGGTTTCGGCTGCTCGTGACATGATGGTCTTGCGTAAGCAGTCGGCGAAGACGCGTGAGCCGGCGCCGGCTACCAGTGCCCGTACACCCTGCCGACGATTCCAGAGGTTGTTGAGGATATGCTCGACCTGTACGAGTGGGTCATCGAGGGGCGTACCGTCATCGTCGAGGGCATGGGTGCAGATATCGCGCACGAGCTCAGCGAGCAGGTCATCTTTGCTCTTGAAGAGCCCGTAGAACGTGGCCCGACCTACGTGGGCACGAGCGATGATGTCGCCGACGGTGATCTTGCCGTAGTCTTTCTCGCACAGGAGCTCGGAGAACGCCGTAACGATGGCAGCGCGGCTTTTTGCCTTGCGGGCATCCATGGCTATGCGTCCGCGTGAACGAGTAGGCAGCGGAGCGTACCGGAGCAACCTTCGTAGGGGCGTTTGCCGGCGCCGTAGCCGACGGCTTCGATGCGGTAGCGTGAGGGCAGTTGGTCGGACGTGCGCAGCGCGGTGACGATGGCGGCGCCCGTCGGCGTCACGAGCTCGCCGGCGACCGGTGCAGGCGTGAGGGCGATATTGCCCGCCTGGCACAGGTTGACGACAGCGGGGACGGGAATGGGCGTGAGGCCGTGGGCACAGTGGATGGTGCCGTGACCCTCGGAGAGCGACTCGACCACGATGTCCTCAATACCAAGGTCGTCGAGGCAGATGGCGACAGAGCAGACGTCGACGATGGAGTCGACGGCGCCCACCTCGTGAAACAGGACGGTGTCGGGCGTTTTGCCGTGAGCCTTTGCCTCGGCATCGGCGAGTACGGAAAAAATGGCGAGGGCACGACGCTTGGCACCATCGCTTAGCCGTGAGCCATCGATGATGGCGGTGACATCCGCCAAAGAACGGTGGTGATGGTGGTGGGCGTGATGGTGACCCTCATGGTCATGCTCGTGGCAGTGCTCGTGTTCGTGCTCGTCATGGTCATGATGGTGGTGCTCATGCTCGTGCATGTGCTCGGTGCCCGCTTCGTTGCCGTAGAGCCAGGCCATATCGTGATCATGGTTCTCGAGCTCCTCTGCCAGCTGAACGTCAAAGTCGCAGGCGTCGATGCCATGCTTGTTTACGCGTGTAACGGCAATCTCAAAGCCGTCGACCGGCAGCGTGGCGAGCTGTTCGCGCAGGTGCTCCTCGCTGGCGCCCAGGTCGAGCAGGGCCGCGACGGTCATATCGCCGCTGATGCCCGAGGTGCCGTCGATGATAAGCGTATGCTGATGGTTGGACATGGAATGCTCCTTAACGGGCGCGGGATGTACCGGCGCTCAGATGATTGATAAGACTTGCCTGGTAGGCGGCACCAAAGCCGTTGTCGATATTGACGACCGAAACGCCACTGGCACAGGAGTTGAGCATGGCGAGCAGCGCGGCTACGCCACCAAAGCTCGCGCCGTAGCCCACGCTGGTGGGAACGGCAATGACCGGACAGCTCACCAGACCGCCGATAACGCTCGCCAGGGCGCCTTCCATGCCGGCGATGGCGATGACCACCTGCGCCTGGGCAAGTTCCTCGGCATGAGCGAGCAGGCGGTGCAGGCCGGCGACACCCACGTCGTAGAGGCGGTCGACCTCGTTGCCATAGAACTCGGCCGTCAACGCGGCTTCCTCGGCGACGGGCAGGTCGCTCGTGCCGGCGCAGGCGACGACGATGCGTCCGTTGCCGGTAGGGGAGGGCTTGCCGCCCACGAGGGCGAGCTGCGCGTCCGGGACATATCCCAGGTCGATGCCGTTGCCGAGGAGCTCCGAGGTGCGGGCTGCCTTTTCGGCATCCAGGCGCGTGACCAGGATGCGCTCCTGACCGGCATCGCGCAGCGCTTCGATAATGGCGGCAATTTGCTCGGCGGTTTTACCGGCGCCGTAGACAACCTCGCCGGCTCCCTGGCGCACCCCGCGCGAAAGATCGAGCTGCGCAAAACCCAGATCGGCGGTTGGCGCCGTCTGGAGGCGCGTGAGGGCGACTGCCGGGGTGACTACTCCGCCGGCAACATCGCTCAGCAATTGCTCAAGATCTCGCTTATCCATATATGTTCCCTTCGACGGCGCAAAGTCTAGCACTCAAAGGGTATGTTTCCGAACACTAAGACAAAATTGTTCGGAAACTATAGGACAGACTGATTCTCTTGTTAGAAGGATCGACTAGTCGCGCAGGATGATGTCCATGGCGAGCATCAGGGTGCGCTCATCGATAGCAAACGGGGCGGCTTCGCGCGTCTTGGGCTTGGCGCAAAACGCGATGCCCGTGCCCGCGGCCTGAATCATGGGGATGTCGTTGGCGCCGTCACCGATCGCGACGGTGTGGGCCATGTCGACACCGCACTCAACCGCCCAATCCAGCAGCTGGATGAGCTTGGATTCCTTGGTCACGATGTCTGCCGCCAGCTTACCGGTGAGCTTGCCGTCCACGACCTCTAGGCGGTTAGCCAGGCAAAAATCGATGCCCGCGGCGGCCACGATCTTGTCGGCCACCTCATGGAAGCCGCCGCTTACCACGCCGACCTTCCAGCCCTTGCTGTGCGCTGAGCGCACAAGCTCCAGCGCGCCAGGAGTAAACGTCACGCGCTCAAAGGTACGCTCGAACACACTCTCGTCCAAGCCGGCAAGCAGCCCCACGCGCTCCTCGAGCGCCTGCTTAAAGTCCAGTTCGCCGCGCATGGCGCGCTCAGTGATCTTCGCCACTTGCTCGCCTACGCCGGCCTCCTCGCCCAACAGGTCGATGACCTCCTGGTTGATGAGCGTGGAGTCGATATCCATAACAATGAGCCGTGCAGTCATGACGGGCCTTTCCAAGTGCTGTTTTATTGGGGCATATTGTCGCACGTGACGCGTGCAGACGGGTGCCGCGACGCATCAATTGTTTCGTCTCCGTCAAGTCTTTGGGCAGGAGCCACTTTTCCGCGGCACATCGACACAGGTGCGATAAGATAGAACGCCATGTCTGGCTGCGCGGTTTACGCAGGCTGGGCAAATCTGTACGACGCCGCCCGGAACGACACGGGGCGGCACAGATCCATAAAGGAGGATCACTGGTATGAGCCAGACCCGTCCCATCGATGAGCATTCCATGCACACCCGTACCTGCGGCGAGCTTCGCTTCGAGAACGTGGGCGAAGAGGTCACCCTCACCGGTTGGGTGAGTCGTCGCCGCGACCACGGCGGCCTTATCTTCTGCGACCTTCGTGACCGCGAGGGCATCACGCAGCTCACCTTCGACCCCGAGCACTCCGACGGCGATGCCTTTAAGATCGCCGAGACCATGCGTCCCGAGTGGCCCATCAAGATCCACGGCGTCGTGCGCGCTCGTGGTGAGGAGACCACCAACACCAAGCTCGCGACCGGCGAGATCGAGGTCCTGACCGACCACGCCGAGGTGCTCAACACGTCCGTCACCCCGCCGTTCCAGATCGAGGACGGCATCGAGACGAGCGAGGACACCCGCCTGCGCTATCGCTATCTGGACCTCCGTCGTCCCGAGATGATGGCCAACCTCAAGCTGCGCTCCGACTTTACCTTTGCCATTCGGGAGGCGCTGCACAACCGTGAGTTCATGGAGGTCGAGACGCCCTCCCTGTTCAAGTCCACGCCCGAGGGCGCTCGCGACTTCATCGTTCCCAGCCGTATTCAGCCGGGTAACTTCTACGCCCTGCCGCAGTCCCCGCAGCTCCTGAAGCAGCTGCTCATGGTCGGTGGCGTCGAGCGCTACTACCAGGTTGCCAAGTGCTTCCGCGACGAGGACCTGCGTGCCGACCGTCAGCCCGAGTTCACCCAGGTCGATATCGAGATGTCCTTCGTGGACCAGAACGACGTCATGAGCGCGCTCGAGGAGGTCCTGGCCGACGCCTTCGGCCGCATGGGCGTCGAGATGCCTACGCCGCTGCGTCGTATGGACTACTGGGAGGCCATGGACACCTATGGCTCCGACAAGCCCGATACCCGCTATGGCATGCACCTGGTCGACCTGACCGACATCTTCGCCAACTCCAAGTTCAAGGTCTTTGCGACTGCCGCAAACGAGGAGGGCTCTGTCGTCAAGGCCATCAACGCCAAGGGCGCCGGTGCCTGGGCACGTGCCAAGATCGATAAGCTTGCCGGCGTGGCCTCCACGTTTGGCGCCAAGGGCCTGGCCTGGATTGCTTTCCGCGAGGACGGCTCTATCAACAGCCCCATCGTCAAGTTCTTCTCGGACGAGGAGATGGCGGCTCTGCGCGAGCGCATGGATGTCGAGCCCGGCGACCTTGTGATGTTCGCCGCCGGCCCGCGCTTGCTCTCCGACGAGATCCTGGGCGGCATGCGTTCGCACATGGCCAATGCGCTCGAGATCAAGCGCGAGGGCCACGACTTCCTGTGGGTCGTCAACTTCCCGCTGTTCCACTGGGACGAGGATCGCAAGGCCTATGCTGCCGAGCACCAGCCCTTTACCCTGCCGACCGAGACCGACATCGCCAAGATCGAGGCCGACCCGTTGGCAGCCGGTTCTTGCACCTACGACTTTGTCATGGACGGCTTTGAGGCCGGCGGTGGCGGTATGCGTATCCACAACGCCGAGATGCAGATGTCCATGCTCAAGCTCCTGGGCTTTACCGAGGAGCGCGCCGAGTCTCAGTTTGGCTTCCTCATGGAGGCCCTCAAGTTTGGTGCGCCCCCGATGGGCGGTTTCGCTCTGGGCCTGGACCGCGTGTGCATGCTGCTCACCGGTTCCGACTCCATCCGCGACGTCATGGCGTTCCCTAAGACGGCCAGCGGCTCCGACCTTATGTCGGGCGCTCCGAGTGCCGTTAGCGGCGCCCAGCTCAAGGACGTCAGTCTGCGCCTGATGTAGGGAAGCGGCTACATATTGCCTGTAACGAGGGAAGGACACGTGCCTTCCCTCGTTTTTTATGTCGTGACGTCATGGTTTGGAGGCTTGCCGTCGTGCGCCGGGAAACTACAACCCGGAATTTGCGTCCAGAACGGGTCGCGCTTTCCCAAGGGGGGTCCTCTGGGAAAGCGCGACCCAGAATTCGGCAAAATAATGGGGCACAGTTTCCGGTTGAGCTGTCTAACGGAAACTGTGCCCCAGAATGAGCGCTCAAAACGGGGCAGGCTTTCCGCAACAACTGTCTGGCAGAAAG
>OGQF01002192.1_pt1 | contig 11637 bp, 10 predicted proteins | sample 1553141 | NCBI WGS metagenome assembly OGQF01 (sample SAMEA2580005, study PRJEB22360) | human gut metagenome | biome: human gut; feature: human-associated habitat; material: faeces | place: Denmark | collected 2008/2010
TACAACATTCTTGGTATCAACAAGGAAGGCCAAAAAGAACTGTTAGGTATGTATGTGTCTAAGAGTGAAGGAGCTAACTTCTGGCTAGAAGTTCTTACGGATCTTCAGAATCGTGGTGTTCGAGACATCTTGATTTGTTGTATTGATGGTCTCAAAGGCTTCCCAGATGCCATCCAAAGCGTATTTCCTGAGAGTTCTGTGCAGCTCTGTATTGTCCATCAGATACGCAATTCTATCAAGTATGTTGGCAGTAAGCATCAAAAGGAGTTTATCAAGGATTTAAGAACAGTATATGGTGCAGTAAACAAAGACTCCGCTGCTGCTAATTTAGACCTGTTAGAGTCTAAGTGGGGAGAGATGTACCCAATTGTCATCAAGTCATGGCGTGACAATTGGGAACGTCTGACAGAGTATTTCCAATATACTCCAGCCATCCGTAAACTCATTTATACGACCAATACGGTTGAGGGGTATCACAGACAGGTAAGAAAGGTCACAAAGACTAAAGGGGTCTTTCCTACGGATAATTCTTTGGAGAAGCTTGTGTACTTAGCTTACCGCAACATCCGTAAGAAATGGACTATGCCACTGGCAAATTGGGGACAACTTTCTCAACAATTGGCAATAAAATTTGGAGATAGATTTAAAATTATGTAACTTTGCAGCCGAAAAGGCTTCCCTGCTGGGGGCATGCCCCCAGCAGGGAGTGGGAATGAAAGTTAAGAACAAGCCTTGACACAGTTTAAATTACACCCCCCAGATATCCCAATATTATTTGAAACATTGAATGTATCATAACTACTCAAGATAAGGTTTGATAACATCAATACTCCAAGCATAATTTAAGTTAGCCTGCGAACCATCATAAAATGTTCCAGATGTAACTCCAACAACTTCACCATACTCATTGATTAAAGCACCACCACTACTTCCATGGTCTATCAATGCATTAATTTGCATCAAATTGGTATCACGCCATTGCGATACTTCTCCTGAAGAGAAAGTATTCTCTAACCCTCTGGGGCTACCTATAGCATAAACTTTATCGCCAACACTTGGCTTTTCTTTAGCTAACGGTATATAAGGAACATCATCAACATCGACGAAGAACAAGATAAAATCTTCCTCTTCATCAGACTTAACAACTTTCGAAACCTTATATGCAGTATCACTCCCAACCAGTTTTATCTGCTCAGCACCAATAGCTGTACCCTTAAAAACATGGTAATTACTAACGGCCAATCCATGAGAGTTTATGAAAAAGCCAGAACCTTGATAGGTATTTGTACCATCTGTAGTAAAGACCATGAACACGGCATTTCCATATCTATTAAATATAGTTTTGCCATTCAGGATTTCATTATTATCTCCATATTCTGCTGTAGCAGAAGTTACGTTATCTTCAGAATCAGGAGTTCTTACAGATTCCCTTTCTGTTGCAGACTCTGCACTTCTATTAAGTCTCTTATGCCCAGATTTGTGAGCACAAGAGACAAATAAACACATTATAAGTACTATAAGTAACTTACTTTTTTTCATCTTCAATAATATTTTTAGGAATAATGTGAATCAAAAAACGCTGATTGTTGACTTCATACATTTTATCACGCATTGTTTCAATATTATATCTTCCATCTCCACTACCAGCAATTTGAACCTCACAGTTTTTTCCAAAATTAATACCACATACATCCTTCCAATACTTCATTAAGGAATAAGCTCTCTCAAAACTCAAATCATAATTACGATCAGTCCATGCCTCTGAGTTTTTCGATGCTTGTCCTTCAATGATTAACAGATACTTATTATCATTATGTTTAGATAAGAACTTTTGAATCTCAACACCAGCAGCCCCTAATTGCTGTTTTGTATCATCTGGCAACTCTTCTATATCATAATGCAATTCTTCGAAAAAGCAATGCACCTTAAGCACATACTTTTTATAAAAAGGATTATATTCAAAGTACTGCTTACTCAAATCCTCTGTCGATTTCTGAACAAGTTTGATTTCTGCCAATTCTCGCTCAGTTGCTTCCATTCGTTTATGCAACAATACAATCACCAGAACAAAAAGGACCAACATAATGAAGAACAAACTAGTCATCAAATCAGAGTAACTTGTCCAAAAGAAAGACTCTTTTTGTTTCATTCTACATTACCCTTTCTATTATTTACTATATTTTGCTTCAGCTGAGCCACAGTATCAACAGGTTCTTGCTTTACCACATGCGATAAAGAATCAGAAACAGAATCAACCATTTCTTCATCAAGAGAATTAGCATTTCTAATGACACTTGTATCACTCATGATTCTATAAGAACAATACCCGATGAATAAAGAAGAGATAAAGAACATAATAGCACACATTACCAATAACAACTTTCCCCATGCAGGGAATCTTGCTTCTTTACGACTTCCTTCAGGTGTGGTCGTTGCCAAGAATTCGATTCTCTCTACCTTTTTATTTATCTTCTCTATTGCAATCGAGTTATTTTTCTCAATTTTGTTAGCTAAAGCAGTCAAAGCAGAAGGTATCAGCGAAATAGCTTCCAAATTCTTATTCATCTTTGGGAACGCCTCCAACTGACTAGTGAACTGATCAAGCAACTGCTTATTAATCGTTTTAAAAGTATCAACCTCATCAGTCAAGACCTTTTCCAATTCAGCCATATTGGTTACAGAAGTATTCTGCAAAGTTTTAAGAGCCGTCTTTAAAGCATCTGTCTCGTCTGTCAGATTCTTTGCTATCTCAGCCTTATTTCGAATGAAGAAATCTCTTATTTCCTCAAGGACATGCAAACGATCACTTTCTGCAAAGAATTGCTCATTAAACTTTTCTATAGCAGTAGTATATCCTTTTACACTATTCAGATAATACTGGAAATCCTCCAATTTTTCAGTACATCCCTTCAATTCTTTCAATACATTGACATTCGCTGTAGCCATTTTCATGACATCCATATCATGAACTTTCTGGATGATGTCTGCCTGAAACTTATAAGACTCATTTACTTTAGAAAGAGTCCCTCCCAATTCTTGAGTATTTGAAGAGAAAGTATTATTAAATCGGTTCAGATTCTTCACCAACTTATTCAATGCATCAGAAGTATCGGATGGTAACTCTGGCAACAACACAGATTGCATCCATGCCAAAAATTCATTTTTACCACTTTCCTCTTGCAATTTACACTTTTTAAAGAGCAAGGAATTTAATGTTGTAAGACCAATACCAAAGATACTAGCAACCATTGCCCAAGCTACACCCGTAAGCAAATCGCTCACACCATCAGCTGCAGAATAAAAAGCAGACTGTTGAGCTGACGAATTGGTCATCAGAGATGTTATACTATCAGTAAACAACAAAGAACCAAGACCTATGATAACACCTAACATTGTACCAGCGAGTCCACAATACAATGGTACAGGTGTTTGAGTAGATATATCCTCTTCTACCGTTTCACAATGCCTATCAACAGCATCCTTTAACAAATTATAGTCTATGACTGAGCCAACACTATTGTTCAAATACTTGTTGATGGAATCCTTGATCGATGAGAATATTATATTTCCTTGACCATATATTCCTTTGACAAAACCAGAGTCTCTGTCATGTGATATGTCCCAAGTACCTTTTTTCATAAAGATGTCTCGGAACTGATGCATACGCTTTAAGTTCTTTACAAAGAAATAGAACTGAAGCGCAATTATACCTAAAATAATTATAGGAACTACAAATTTCATACTTATCAACTATTTTAATTTAACTTCCGCTGGTTGTATTACTTGCCAGTATTTCTGCCCATGTTGTTCTCTTTGAACAGCCTGTCCACGCTTTACTACACTAAGTTCTGTAGCTTCTTGCAAAGAACCCTCTAAGATGGTTATTGCTTTACGAATCGAAGAAATAGACTTTATTCGCTTAACAGAAAGAGGTTCAAACTCAGCCAAACTATCTGATTTGGCATAATATTTGAAAAACGCCTCTTCTGTTGCCGATGTATAGACCTTACCTATGATTCCCCTATCATCGTTAAAACCGAAATAGCCACTCTTTACATCATTGACTGACGCAGGAGCTTTTTTACTTTCTGATTCTGGTCCATAAGTACGATTTCCCTTACTTACGTTTTCCTTATTAACATTCTCTTTCAGTGCAACAATCTGTCTTTTCAGATAATTGATATCATCTTGATAATCATATACTATACGACTACTTGCTTTATTATTAGTAGCGCCTTCATCTTTCAGTCTATTAATTGCATTTTCAAGGAATATCAATTTATCTTTGATTTTCTCCTTACTTTTCTGCAATTTAAGAATTTCCCATAAGGAAACCATAACCAACACCAAAAGCAACAAACTTATTGCCAACAACACATAAACCAACTGTTTGTCTACCTTACTTTCCAATGCTTTATTGGATTCATTCAAGGATTGCTCTACAGATTCAAGACGATAACTATTGTCTCGTATTGAATTTTTCATATCTCTGCATATTTGCTGTAAAGCTGCCAAATCTTTCGAATCAACAGAGTCACTATCCGTTTTCTCGACAGATGGCTTTGGCAGACTATTTGGCTGAAATCTACCATTATCGCAAGCACACAAAGTTATACTTGCAACTATTATAAACAGTATTTTCTTCATTTTAAATTATCTTCATTAGTTAAACTCATGTTTATTACTCTGGAAAGAACATTCATCACACCCTTTATTGGATAGAAGAACAAAGTCTCGCTTATTCGTTCTTGCCCATTGGAGTCCTCTTTTGCTAAAGTCATACCACGATTGATGAATGTGTCAATATCTTCTTTGCAAACATCTTTTGCTAAAGACAAAGATTCGGGAGTTACACCAAAATTTTCATCAAAGTTAAACTCTTTATTCAATTTATCTAAAGTAAACTCAAAGAATTTCACCACTGCCTCTTTTGTCTTGCTGGTATAGTTGGCATTTATCGAATCATAAGTGTCATCATTACCAACAAAAGAAGTACCATCGCCCTTCAGAATTACCACCTTATCCCTATCTTCATCCAAAGGTTGATTAGTTACCAAAGCACCCTTGCAAGTGGCCTGCTTTGGAGAAGACGCAGCATCTCCTAAGCCGAGTATTTCCAACTTACCCTCAGTACCATCAACACCTAGCAATTGAAATATCTTACAAGTAAACTTTGCCAACAATCGATTCTCAGGTGTGATAACACGCAAGATTTTACTTCCGTTTCCACTAAATGAAATATGACGAGGCATAGGCATACTCTTCAACTTCAATATCTGGGCAATGTGGTATATTATAGCTGTATAGAAAATGATAAAGACTATCTTGAAGTTCTCATCATCACGCAACAGCACGTCAAAATCAATTACGCTTCTATCCAAATTTGCAGCAGCAGGATTTTCCGGCAAAGAGAAGAAGAAAGAGGCTATATTCGAAGGTTTAGTATTGGTATCCAAAATCTTCTTCAGTTCATCAATATCCTTTATTCTATCTTCCACCACTTTCTTGAAGTAGTCAATAATTCCATTATGAAGGCTTTCATCCAATGAGCTTTCAAATAGGTCATTAGAAGCAAACTTGAAAGATGTAACATTCTGCAATTCTCCATTCTTGGCAAAAGCAATATCCGTAGTACCTCCACCAATATCAATACTAACCAAATTGGTTGCAGTGGCATTTTGACGGAAGAAATATTGGATAGGAGCCGATGACTCTGTCATAGACTTAGTTGTCCCATTTCCAAAATATTTATGATATGCATTGTTCCATGTTGTTCGAATCAAATTTACTCGCTTTGGGGACATACTGATTGGATAAAACCATGTGATATCCGTTTGCTGCAAATTACCACCATTCATGACAACTTTATTGCGCAACATCAGCATCAAACAATCAATAAAGACAGAAATATAACGTTGTTCCTGCCCCTTTCCCCATTTTATGTTATCTTTTGGAGTATCATTGTAAGCATTAGACATACGCTTATTATAAGCAAATGGAATGTTCACCAACTCATAAGGCAATATTACGTTGTTCCAATCCACACCCTTGGCATGAGAGAGTACAGTTCTTGTTGGAAACTTAAACATAGATTCTTCACCAAGAATAAATGGCAGAAAATCATATTCCTCAAGCTCTTCATGAACCTGCAAAAAGTTTTGAATTGCATTAGGAGAAGTTTCAAACATTTTCACCATAGGACTGTCTTTTACGTCATAGGCAAATGTATGTGGTTCTAAATCTCCATTTTTCATAACTTCCACATGAGTGTTGGAAGTTCCTAAATCAACCGCAAACTTAAATTGTTCCGTACCTCTTTGCTGGGCAAATATTGGTACAAGAACACCTTGGTTATTATTTGCATCCGTAAGAACAATATAATCAAAGTTCTCCTTATACAATGTATAAGTTACAGCCTTATAAAAATCCTCTCCATTCTTATTTCTACAAGCATGAGTCACACTCAATTTATTCACACCTTTATAAAATGAGAATTGAAATTTACGACTATATGTACTTACACAGCCTATCTTATACAATGCTTCATTTGGGTTTGCAAACATGACATTAGGCATTAAGAAGCCTGTAAAATCAGCCTCAACTATTGCCCCCTCGTTACGACTTGGATTAGCCGCATTGCCTTCTCCATAATACAACTTCGTATATTCCACATATTTTACATTGCTATTACCCTTTATAGGAATACGCAAATATACCTTTACGCTCATATCATTGATGTTCTCCATCTTAATCATAGGAGAACCATCTGTTAAAGGATTCTGCAAATCTACAGATGAGAAAAACTCAAAGAAACGTCTCTTTAATGGCAACAAGTAGCTTTTTTCAACATTAGGAGTTCCATCGTAATTTCCATCAAAGAAACTTTTTTTGTTCAAACTATGAGGAACTTGAATGATTGTATCTTCCAAGAAATCACCAATCGTCAAATAAGGATATATGGTTCCGTCATTTGGCAAACGTCTCTGATTTAAATCATCCTGCTTATCAAAATAACTAGCACGATTATCCTTACCCCACAAAGCTGTAGTGTAATGAAGATTTGCATACATATTACCCGATTCCACAGGGAGCACCAAAGGCATCTGTTCCAACTTAACCTTAGAAACAATCTCAAAGTCGCTGCCTTTTATTGGCTCATTCAACTTCTTCAGTATCGGATAACCCAACACCTCTACAATATTTGTCTGCTGATTTACAGAGACTTGAATATTACTCGTAGCTAAAGGGTCAGAACTTGTCAAGCCCTTTAACTCATTTCTGAAGTTCACATCCAATTTATTCAATGTCATCTGAAGGTATTCATACACTTCAGGAAACAAACCAGCAAAATCAGAAATTGATTTAGCCAAAACAAACCAAGCTTTAATATAGCCTTTGTCACGTTTATATAATGGTTGAAAATCAGAGTCAAAAGGTCTATCCTGTCCAAAATTAATCTCTTTGGACACATCCTCTAGTCTGTTAGCCGTGCTAAAGAATATTGTTCTTGGCGATGTTGCGCCTATAATATCCAACTCATTCAAGCCATTCTTATAATTCAAAATATAAATGTCCTGTAATTGATTAAAATTATAAGCCTTAGCATCAGACACCATGTACTTTCGCAGCGCATCTGCTAAATAGCGATGACCTTCCTTATCGGAATTCTCCAACAAAGAAATCATTGCCACAGAATCCCATTTTACAATTTCAATTTTATCAGAATATTTATCTATATTAAAAAATATCTCACCAACATCAAGAGTATCAGATACCATCTTATGGAAAATAGTATTTCCATCAAGATTAATTTTCTTGGTGTTCACATCAGGTTGACAAACACGCACAAAAGCAGTCTTTACCAGATCTATTCGGGCAAATGGAGAAGGAATTGATGTTATTTCATTCTTTGAAGAAGCCCCATCAGGATCATCTATACCATTCTTTCCATCTCGATTCTCTGAACTGTATGGAAAAGAAGCACTCTCATGCCAATCGGTGAAAGTATTATCACCATTTTTATATAATCTAAAAACCTTTGACATAACTAAAAATCAAATTTTTCTTTTGCTAATTGTTTTGTTGCTAAATAATAAACCTCAAGAAGTTTATCATTTACATCCTTACTTCCTAATTTACCAACCTGTCCATTGATTCGGTCAATAAACAAACTGTAGTTGGATTTCAAGCTTTTAACTTTACGAGGAGTGACGTTTGTCACAACATCAAAAGGTTTGTCCCCACAATTCAAGTTAAATAAGTCTAACGACCTCTTATTATTTTTCATTTCAGTGAGCCAAGCCAAAAATCTAGCTTGAAAATCCTTTAAGCCACTAACAAACTGAGAACGATACAAATCCTCATTAAAACCAGAAACTTTTCCATTTGCTGCCAATTCACTTGTACTAATTGTATTCCAACTATGCTCAAAGCAATTTGACATTAGCACAAATTGAGTCAATGGGCATCTTACCATTTCAGTAATTCCTTCATAGAAAGAAGTAAAAGATACGGCATCACCTTCTTCTTTTATGCCCAATTCCTTGTTTACCGTTGTAGGATATGAATTCTTACTAAAATCAACAATAGCAGTTGCTGCCAAAAACTCTATTAGATGAGCATCATTCTTCTGTTCAACTCCGCCCTCATAATTTTCATAAACATTTTGAACATCATCACCCAAATAATAAAGAGCATTAATCTGATTATTCTTGCTTATGTTGTCCTCATAATAAGCCAGAGCTGATTTTGTTTTAGATATGAAAGTTGAAGAGTCTATTTCGCTCTCATCACTTGGCTTAAGTTTGAAGTAAGGCAATATTGTCACCGCACCAATCTCCGCATCATTGATTGTCTGAAAATTCGGAAAAGAATTGCCTGTTCTCAGAGTTTTCAACAGGAGAGGAAATCCGCTTGCTCCTGTACCTCCAAAAATAGAACTAATGATAAATATTTTATCTCCAGCCGAGAAACCATTTGCAAAAGTATCAAAATCGTCAGAGTTGACTATCTGATTTAGGACAACACTTCCAATATTTGGGTTTCCCTTGAAACCAACATCCATCTTCGATTTGAGATTCTTTTCAGAAAAGAGCAACTTCACCATAGCTTGATTCTCTCTACTCATTGTAGAAACATCCATAAACTTTTGGAAGCTCTTATCATCTGTATCTTTTATCTGCAATCTAAAGCCAGGAAGTTCCTGATTGATAGAAGTTCTAAAGAATTTATTATTATTAGAAGAGGCAAATGTTAGATTTTGTCTAATTCGTGAATATAAATTCATTAAATCCACAGTTCTTGACAAATCAGCATTCGATTCGTCTGGGTCAATAAAAATTGGCACAATCTCGTCTTGCCCAAGTTGTACACCTGAAGCCAACATCATTGTCAAGGAACGGAGCACTCGTGCTCCCGTTCCACCTATACCAAAAATATATAATTTAGCCATATTAAAAACTGTTAGAATGGGGAATTAGAAGTATTTTTACTTCCCCACTTCATTAATAAAGTCAATAAACAAAATGCCAAGATTGCCAACAACATATTAGCAAAACCAAAACACAACATATCCCCATCAGAGATATTTAAATCATAATTCTTTTTAGTAGAAGGATCTATACCTACCATATAACCTAGATAGTTATGGCTAAGTACCCATTGCCATCCTATCAAAAAGTTTACAGCTGCATTACTACCTAAAAATATCAGCCAACCCCACCATTTTGCCAATTTAGGATGGTCAATAATATAATAGTACAACAAGCAAACCAGCAACGAAACAGCCAACATTGTAAAGCCTATAGGCACATACATGTTTGTCTGTTGGTCTGGAGACAGATTACCCCAAAGGTAATTAGCCAATTCAAGTCCGAATACATCTTCGAACCAGCAATAAACACTGCCAAAGAATTCTCCCATAATATTAAAGTATTAATTGTTTTTAATTTTAAAATCGATTGTAGCCAAGTTTGTATAATCCTTGTAAGCATCACTTACTCCCTTTATCAAGTATTTGATACCTGTTGTTTTATCCATATTTTTACGAATATCGCTACCACTATCATCATTTACCTTATCTACCCAAGTTGGCATAGCTGGTGGTGCAAAAGAAATGGTTTCAGAACATGGCTTAGTATTTTTTGAAATGGCCAATGTCAAAATGTGAGTGTATTCAGACCCCTGTTTAACATTCTCTACATCACTTACACTAACATTTCTACCAGTTCCGGAAACATAATTCCTAGAGGACATCAATGTAGCTTCTTCTTGAAGAGTTTCAGACATATCAACCATAAAATCAAAAACATACTGCCCCTTGATATTAAGGTTACCCTTTATCTTATGCTCCTTCAATGAAGTTGCAATATCGAAAGGCACATTAGTTGTTGAAGAAAATGCAACATAATTATCATAACCATGTTGTATAGTAGTCAAAGCAACCTTCTTATTAAGTTTACCCAACAATTCTTTATTACCTATCATCCAAATATAATAAGGTCGTTTTGAATCAATAGGTTCACATCCCTTAGCATAATAATACATACCTTGATAAGTAGAAGACAATCTTATGATTTCTACTCCCAACTTTGGATGTTTATTTAATGCTTTAGAAAAAGTACGGGTTACATTAGTCTGTTTTACCCCAAAGAAATTAACCGCATCACCTTGAGGCACATCCAATATGCAATCAGAGATAAACATTGATACACTATTATCCTCTGTTCGCATTACAATATTGTTTAACATATCAGCAATATCAGAATTACTCCTACTACCTGCACATTTTGCAAAACTCGCAGGATTCAATGCCTCCTCTAATTTAGCTATATCTGCTTTAAATGAAGAAATCTGCGTATTGATATAATATAATTCAGTTGTATCCACTTTTAAGTCAAGAGCATTTACATAACTTTTCACTGCATCTTTGAACTCTGATTTTTGTCTCATATATCCATCCATACTACCAGAATTCTCTATGTAAACTTTCAATTTTACAGAATTATTGTTTTTTTGAATAGCAACAGGTTCCCATTGCACGAAAATACTACTATTTCCCGTACATGTTACTATAGCAACAACAACTATCAACAATACAACTAAAAGTATTATAATTTTAGCCTTATTTTGCATAAATATCATTTTTATCCAAAAGGCTCCATTTTGGAAAGTTTATATTAGTAGGTTACATATACAAAAAGCGCGGAGCCAGTCTGTTGCCCGTTCCACGCTATTAAGGCCTTCGCATTGCCCTGTCTGTCGAAACGAACAACGCTGGAAGCCCCACGCCGATGTAAGTATATAGCACCACCTATCAACTCATTGCCAAATGCTATGAGCCAATAAGGGCTGTATATATGATACATCCCAAGGGGCGTCCCCGTTGCTTTGTTCTTGACAGACATTTGGAAGTTGCGAAGTTCTAATAGCGTCAAAACCAAAGCGTACAGTTACGCCTTTATGTATATATGTCCATCCCACCTTCGCCCAATTGGAGCTTCCAGTAAGGATATGACACCGCAAAAGTAACAATTATTATCGAAACAACAAAACTTTTAGCTAAAAAGTTTCGAAAAAAGTTATGTGAGGGGACACAATCGTAAAAAGGAGAGCTATCTCGGAACATGATTCTTCCAA
>OGQF01002193.1_pt1 | contig 11637 bp, 10 predicted proteins | sample 1553141 | NCBI WGS metagenome assembly OGQF01 (sample SAMEA2580005, study PRJEB22360) | human gut metagenome | biome: human gut; feature: human-associated habitat; material: faeces | place: Denmark | collected 2008/2010
TGGAAGAAACACGTGAAGAACATTATCCGCTAAAGGAACTGAACATAAATACATTATGTGAAAGTATTATGGAAAAAGCGAAAATAAACTTCAAGTCCGGAGTAGAAGCAGTGGTAAACGTCCCACGTGTAAATATTAAGACAAATGCAGAAGAATTGGAACGCATATTAAACCATTTATTGAACAATGCAGCAGAATATACGAAAAGCGGTAAGATTTCACTGGAATTCAAAAAACGAAGCGCTCATACACATCAATTCATACTAACTGATACGGGAACGGGAATTCCGGTTGAAGCGCGTGAAAGACTGTTCAAGCCATTTGCAAAAATACGTGATTTAACACAAGGGAACGGACTAGGGTTGCCTACCTGCAGCCTTATCGCTTATAAATTAAATGGCACACTGACTTTGGACACTGATTATAAAAAAGGGACCCGGTTTATACTGGAACTTCATGTATAATAGTGTACATTCTCACATATTAACATGGATTATTCATTCTGACAATCAATAAATTTGATTTAATCCGTGTTAATATGTGATGATTTCCTGTATCTCTCCGTTAGTGAGATTATAAATTAATGAGAAGAAAGAGACAACACATCCAATCCTGAAGGGCTTTGGAATACCCTTAATCCGAATTCGGGAAGCACAGCCAACAAATGGTCAAAGACCTCTGCTTGCAAGCGTTCGTATGGAATCCAGTCTTTATTGGCAGAGAAGAAATAAAGTTCTATGGGCAATCCTTGCGGCGTAGGTTGTAATTGACGCACCATCAAAATCAATTCTGTATTCACCCGAGGATTATGACGCAAATAATATTCCAGATAGTGACGAAACACATAAAGATTCACTTCCTCCTTTCCCGTTTTTTCAAAGTCTGACATCCAAGCTTGTTTTTCAAATGTCTTCATTTGCTCCAGTGTACAGAAATGGACTGTATTCATATCTATATTAATAGAACGCTTCACCCTACGTCCACCACTTTCCCGCATACCACGCCAGTTCTGAAACGAATCACTGACCAATGCATAAGGAGGAACTGTGGTTATAGTATTATCCCAATTGCGTACTTTTACAGTGGTAAGGGTCACTTCTATTACTGTACCGTCAGCTCCATATTTCGGCATAGTAATCCAATCTCCCGGTCGAAGCATATCATTGGCAGAAAGCTGGACTCCGGCAACCAATCCCATAATCGTATCTTTGAAAACCAACATCAAAATAGCAGCAGAAGCACCCAATCCTGTAAGAATGTTCACAGGATCTTTATCTATCAATGTACTGACTATAATAATTACCCCTACACAAATCACAATCAGTTTTATCATCTGATATACTCCTTTCAGAGGATGATTTTTCAGCTTCTCATGTTCACTTGAAATGGTATAGAGAGAGGTCAAAAAAGAACAGATCAATTTCATGGCTACAGCCGTGATGTAAACCCAGCATAGCTTCAGTATGAATGTCAAAGTCACAGGCTCATGTGGAAAAGCAAAAGGAAGTAATACATACAATATTATAGGTGGAATAAGATGACACATATTATCCAGTACAGCATCATTGAATAAATAATCATCCCAAGTAGCCTGTGTTCTTGCTGTCAGTTTTTTTATAGTAGGAACTATTATTTTTCTACAAAAGTAATCTGCCACAAAAGCAATGATCAGAATCCCTGCTATCATGACAATACGCTGAGTGATGCCCAGACTTTCCTGATGCACCCCCATCTGTTGCAATAAGTTAGTAAGATCGTTGTTTATTGTATCCATATTTTATACGTTTGCTGCAAAGATAATAAATTCACCACAGACTATATATATCAACTCAGATTATTTATATTGACAATCAGCAATTTATATTCAATCTGTGTTAATTTGTATAATCTGTGGTGAAATATGAAAAGGAAACATTCACTGTTTCTTTGTCAACCATTTCTCTTGAATATTCTGCATCACTTCATACCAATTAGGAATATAAACGGTAGCAAAAATCGTATTCACGGCCATACCAAATACTACTGCCGCACCTAGTGCCACACGGCTTCCGGCACCAGCGCCTGTTGCAAACAGCAACGGCATCACACCTAATACAAAAGTAAATGAAGTCATCAGAATAGGACGCAAACGCACATGCCCCGCCTCATAAGCCGCCTCACGGATAGGATTGCCGGCCTTACGGTAATCACGGGCGAACTCCACAATTAAAATACCATTTTTCGCCGATAAGGCTATCAACAGAATAATACCGATTTGTGTATAAATGCTGACTGGAACTCCCATCACCCAACAACCGAGCATCGCTCCCAAAATAGCTACCGGTAATCCCATTACGGCAGCCACCGGGCTTGTCCAACTTTCATACTGAGCTGCCAATACTAAATAAGCTACCAACAAAGCCATGATTAAAATAATAGTAGTAGTATTACCAGCCTGAGTTTCTTGATAAGCAACAGAAGTCCACTCATATCCAAACTCTCCTCCTAGCTGATTTTTTATCAAACTCCCCACAGCCTCTATCGCCTGACCGGAACTACTCCCCGCAGCCGGAGTAATAGTGATAGAAGCTGCCGAATACATATTATATCGGTTTATCTGATCCATTCCCAGTTTTTGCTCTATTTGTGTAAAACTACTGAAAGGAACCATCTCTCCTTTCGAATTGACCACACTCAGTTTCAACACATCATCAATCACCTTTTGGGCCTGTTCACCAGCCTCCAATTTTACCTGGTAGATACGGCCGAATTCTACAAAATCATTTACATAAGCCTGCCCCATATAATACCCTAATGTAGAGAAAACCTGATTCAACTGCAAGCCCATTAACTGAACTTTATCACGGTCTATATTCAAAAAATACTGAGGTACATCCGCTTGATACATACTGCTTATAGAAGCAATAGCCGGCTCATTGTGATAATTAGCCAATAACGCCTCAACCGCCTTTTGCAGTTCTTCTGCACCCAAAGACTTGCGATCTTCCAGTTCGAGTTGTAAACCACCTGTATTACCCATACCAGGGATAGCAGGAGGAATAATACCAAAGACTTGGGCTTCCTGTATCATGGCATATGCCTGTCCGTTAAAACGATTGACCACCGCTTGAGCGGTATGCTCTTTACCCGCACGCTCTTTCCAATTCTTCAGCACCACAAAATAGGTAGCCGCATTAGGCAACTGACCACCTCCCATGATACTGAATCCGTTTACGCCCAAATAAGTCTTCACTTCGGGATACTCTGACAAAATAGCATCAATCTGCTTACCCACCATTTGTGTACGTTCTAAAGAAGAGGCAGCCGGAAGCTGAATGGCAATCATAAAATATCCGTCATCTTCTTCGGGAATAAAGGTGCTGGGCCATTTTACAAACATCAGAATAGCAATGACTGATATTACGATATAAGAACCGATAGCAATAACCGGACGTGCCAACAACCATTTTACTGAAGCGTCATAAACCCGCTGCATCCAGTCATTCATACTATCAAACCAACGGAACAAACGCGCTTTATGCATCGGAGTAGGACGGAGCAACAGAGCACAAACAGCCGGAGTCAATGTCAATGAATTGAAACCACTTATAACCGTAGAAGCCGCAATAGTCAATGCAAACTGTTTATAAAGCTGCCCGGAAATTCCACTAATCAGTGTAGTAGGGATAAAAACGGCAAGCAGTACCAGCACCACTCCGACAATAGGTCCGGTAATCTCTCCCATAGCCTGCTCGGTGGCCGCCCGGGCGTCCAGCTTCCCTTCATCTAGAATACGGGTGGCATTTTCAGTCACCACAATGGCATCATCCACTACAATAGCTATAGCCAATATCAAGCCGAACAGTGTCAATGTATTGATAGAAAAGCCTAAAGCAGCCATTACCGCCAGTGTTCCGATAAGAGAAACAGGGATAGTAAGACATGGAATAAGAACTGCCCGCCAGCTTTGCAGGAAAAAAAAGATAACCAGCACCACTAGAACAATCGCCTCCACGAAAGTCTTCATCACTTCATCAATAGAGTCATGAACCACATCTGTAGTGTCCAATGTTACATTATACTTCACCCCTGCCGGAAATGTTTCAGCCAATTCCGCCATGCGTGCACGAACTCCTTTAGACACATCCAATGAGTTACTCCCCGGTAACTGATAGACAGCAATACCTGCTGTAGGTTGTCCCTTCAATTTGGAAACAACTCCATACTCGGCACTTCCCAACTCAATTTTGGCAACATCTCTCAGACGAAGTACCTTCCCCTGGTCTTCCACTCTCAATATGATATCCCCAAACTCTTCAGAAGTAGAAAGCCGTCCCTTCACATTCAGCGTATATTGAAAATCATTATTGGCCGAACTACCGATAGGCTGTCCCACATAACCGGCTGAAACCTCCATGTTCTGACTTTGAATAGCAGAGTAAACTTGCTGCGGAGTAATATTGCGGATACGCATTGTTTCAGGATTCAGCCATACACGCATGGAATAGTCTCCGGCTCCCATCACATTCACCGCTCCTACTCCCGGCACACGTGTCAACTGGTCTACCAGATTCAAATTGGCATAATTGGTCAGATAAAGGCCATCATAAATACTGTCACCACTCAGTGTAAGCATCATCACAATATTGGATGACTGCTTCTGCACCGTCACTCCCTGTACCTTCACAGCTTCGGGTAAAGAATTCAATGCTACACTGACACGGTTTTGTACCATCACAGTTGCCATATCGATATCCGTTCCCACTTCGAAAGTCACTGTCAGCGAATAAGCGCCCGATGCAGAGGAATTGGAACTCATATACAACATTCCGTCCACACCGTTTACCTGCTGTTCAATGGGGATACCGACAGTTTGAGCTACAGTTTCAGCATTGGCACCCGGATATACCGCACTGACTTGCACGGTAGGAGGCGTAATATCGGGATATTGCGCCACGGGCAATATATTCAGGGTTACAAGTCCGGCCACCACGAATAACAAAGCCAGCACCGTGGCAAATATAGGCCGTTCTATGAAAAATTTTGAAAACATAAGGCTATTGAAGTTTATTGGTTTGTTCTATCGGTTTAATTTTCATGCCTTGACGCACTTTCAACAATGCCTTGGTGACATAACGTTCGGAAGGTGACAAGCCACTTTTTACAACACGCATATTATGATCCGCCAACTGCCCGACTTCAATATGCCGATAATTCACTATATCACTGTCATTCACTACATACAAATATTTACCCAACTGGTCTGTTCCGATAGAAGCATCATTAACCAACACTGCATTCCGCGCTTCACCGTATGGTAAGGTGACACTGACAAATAATCCGGGACGAAGCATCCCGTCAGGGTTATCCAATTCCGCACGCAAACGGAGAGTACCTGTAGTTAATGTCACATTGGGAGAAAGATAATCCAGTTTCGCTTTCCATGACTGTGCCCCGTCAGTTCCCAAACGCAAGGTTACAAAATGAGTTTCCGCAGGAATCTTGCTGGCAGCCTCCTGGGCCAGCTCGTATGTCAGATATTGGTTATCTGCAATATTAAAATAGGAATACATACGGTTATCCTTATAAACAGTAGCCAATTTAACCGGTTGCAAAGCACCACCAATATACGCCCCGACAGAATAAGCCGAAACATCAACCACTCCGTCACAAGGAGCCTTGACATAGCAATAACTCAAGTTGGTACGCGCAGTTTTCAAAGCTGCTTCAGCATTACTTACGGCAGCCTCACAAGCCGCCACATGACTTTCCGCCTGTAAATATTGTATACGGCTCACCGCATCACTTTTTATCGCTTCTTTCATACGTTGATAACTACTGACAGCATATTCAAGATTGGCTTTAGCCGTTTTTAATTCAGCTTCCGCTTGTTTCACTGAATTTTCATAAAGTGTCGGTTCTATAACGAACAATACCTGTCCCTGACGTACCCGGGAACCAGGTGCAAAATTCTTGGATTGTAAAGTTCCATTTACTCGTCCCACCAAATCTACAGTAGATTCCGCTTCCAGATAACCGGGATAATCTTTGGTCAGCGTCACATTTTCCACCAAAGGTTTCGCAACATCTACAGGCAATGCCTGCATTTCTGTCTGAGAAGGTTTATTTTTATCGCAGGCGGTCAACACACATACCGTCCATGCGAAAGCTATCATTATTTTTTTCATATCTTGGGTTAGGTTTTTATTATTTCTATAGTTCAACAGCTTTTCCGTCGCAGCCTACCAGCCTCCTCCCAATGCCTGATACATCTGAATCAGACAAAGCAATGAATATCCCTGTGCCTGCACCAATGAATTCTCGTATGACAGTAACGAACGCTGTGCATCCAATACATTTTGGAAAGGGCTCAGCCCCTGTTTATATAAGTCCAATGAAAGTTTAAATGCCTCTTTCCCCTGATTCAACATCTCACGACATGCTACAATCTGTTTGATGGAATTCTTATAACTACTCATGGCATTATCCACCTCCTGCACCGCTGTAAGAACCGTAGTATTGAACTGATTGATTGTTTCATCCAGTTGTGCACGCTGCAAGCGTACATTATTCGCACGCTGGCCACCATTAAAAATCGTCCAGCTCATAGAGGGAGCGATACTCCATGTCATACTGCTACGTCTAGTAAAATCTTTCATATCATGTGAAGCATAGCCGAAGGAACCGTTCAGAAAAAATGAGGGAAGCCAATCGGTCTTGGAAGCTCCCAACAAGGCTGCTTGTGCATTGACTTGACGTTCGGCAACCCGTACATCGGGACGTCGTAAAAGTAATTGTCCGGGAAGACCGACCCCTACCGGCTCTATATAATCGGGTAACGGTTTTCCCGTTTCCAGTGCAGCCGTCACATCCTGAGGATAAAGCCCGAGCAATACAGCCAACGCATTCATATATTGAATAATACCGGATTCTGTAGCAGGAATAGAAGCCAATGTACTATAATAAACCGATTTAGCCTGAGCCACATCCAGTTTGGAAGCCAGTCCGGTATTATAACGCACTTCAGTTATATCCACCACCGCCTTTTGAGATAAAGCATTGCGCTGTAACACACTGAGTTCCTGTTGGGTCTCACGCAAATTAAAATAGGCTGACGCCACTTCTGCACAAAGACTTACCATCGTCGCATTGTACTCTTCACGACTTGCCGCAAAATTTTCTTTCTGCGCTTTCACCCGTTGGCGGATGGAACCGAACACATCCACCTGCCAGTTCATATTAACCGTTGCATCATAATACCCCACTCTGGATTGAGGCTGTCCCGTACCGGTATTGCCACTAGTCTGTTGGCGGTTCCACCCGGCATCCAATGACAAAGCCGGATAATAGCCTCCTCTGGCTATCCTCAGATTCGCTTTCGCCATATCTATACGATTCAAGGCTGTAAGGACAGACGGATTCTGCCTGACAGCCACATGAATCAATGAATCCAGTGTGGCATCCTGAAATACAGTCCACCAATGGTCATCCACCGGAAGCAGTTGTTGAAACATCGCATCCTCTTCTTGCCAATGTTCCGGCAAGGGTACATTCAATAATTTTTCGGCCCGCTGCTGGGCATTCAGTGCCAAAGGAATGATTAAAAGGAGCCATACTCCCCATCTACGTATTTTCCTCATAAGTTTATCACATTAAAAAACATTAGGAAAACACATGAAACAACGTTTTGTTTAACCCTTTGACTTTCAAAAACAAGACAGCCTCTCCTTCTGAGAAGAAAAGGCTGCACCATACAATATGAAAAGAGAAGTTATTTCCCAAACATATTATTTATTAATGACATAGAACCGGTCAGCATACTTCCCAAGACATCCTGGTTGAATGCAATGGAATAGTTTCCGGGAGATAACTGTATATCCATTTGTACGATACCGTTTTTGCCGATTTTCTTCAATTCTTTAGCCTTTATATTATAATAGGCAAAACGGCGGAAACTTTGATACACATCACTCATCTCCACATCTACATGCTGCAATACAGAAGCGCCGCCTGCTACCGTAGGCAGCTCTAATGCCTTTCCATTATCCAACGTCAGGACACACTTACTGTCATTAGGAATTTCCACCTCATGCCCCGACCCGATAGTAACAGCCAGCGAATAACGTATGGTACTTTTATACTGAAATCCAGCGAGTGCCACATATACGTCCATATTATTGGAAACACCCAGATTCATACCCTCGCATACCACTGTACGCACTCCGGTCTGGTTGGTTTCATCATAAATTACCTTTTGTGCCATAGCTCCTATACCCAGAAGCAAAAAGGCGAATAAAAACAATACTTTCTTCATAATTCTTCAGTTATTATTTCATCATACAACAAAAACAAACTCATAATGATGACAATATTAACAAAAACTTTTCATACAACATATATCACAACGCATCATTTATACGTTTTTATCCGAACAAGCATAGAACTATAACCTTTCGCATCTCTTATTTCAATCTACTCTACCGATTCGATTCCAACGAATTGAATTTTGCTCTTCATCTTTTGAAAACCAAATCCATTGTACTACACCCACAATGAAATCATCAGGCACCAATCCCCAATGTCGTGAATCCAATGAATGGTGTATATTGTCTCCCAGCATAAAATAATAATCATGCTTAAACTGATAATTTGTGAAACGATGATTTCCTATAAAATATGCGCTATCTTTATAATCTATTTTCTGTTTAGTCTCCCATTCCATAACACTTCCATATTGGGTAGCAGTCAAACTATTTATCGGGATTTGATCACCTTTGCAAGGTATATAAAGAGGACCGAATTTTTCAGCAGTCCATCCTGACAGGTCATAGTAATTATGATCAAAAGAAAACGTAAGGCTATCCTCGACTAAGGCAGATAATGTAGGCAGGATAATTGCCACAGTATCACCCGGAAGCCCCACACATCGTTTGGCATAATATTGCATGACATCAAAATGTATTCGATTCTTATATTGCCCGACTGGTGAATTAAAAATGAGAATATCATTTTTTCTTATCCGTCGTATTCCCGGAATACGTTTTATTGATATATGCTTGTTTTTTACCGCATTAAAAACATTAAATATCCTGCCGCCTGCTATCCCATTTATTCACTATTACATAGTCACCTTTTATCAGAGTAGGATGCATGGATGCAGTAGGAATCCTGAACGAAGAAAAGGTCGTGATTTGTAACAGCAACCATATCAGAGCAAGTACACAACCATAAAATACAAAGTTTATTAAACGGTCTATCCATTTATTCTTTTCTTTTACCCTCTGGTTCATTCATCACCCTCCACCTCCGACTTATTATTACAATCACGCAACTGTCCCATATACATCTCTTTTATCCGAGGATGATGCATAGGATTTCCTACTAATATCACTTTATTAGTATTGTCAAGCAAGAATGTCCTAAATTTATCATTCAGTGGAAACTTATTCAGTTTATTAAAGGTATCTTTCAGATCTATACATACAGGATAAATAAAATCTTCTGACTGTAATGTCATTATTAGTTCCTTCCTATTTCTAGGGTGGAAGAAAAAATAAAAGGATACATTCCTAGATGTGACAGAGTCTACCTCCGCTATAAAATTTATCCATTCCAATAATTGCAATTTGCAACTAAGGCATCCTAATGAGTCTACATAAGTTACAATTTTATAATATGTTGAAGCATAAGGAAACTTATCTAATGTGTCTTTGCCTTGTATGGTAAAGACAGCTCTATCATGAAAGAGAATTTCTTTTCGAGTCCATTCTTTCATCAAAAAAGTCAACTGCTCCTTTTCTGTCCTTTTACACGAGAAGAAACAAAATACCCCAAAAGCCAACAACACATAAAGCAGGATTTTCATAATTTTGCTTTCAGGATATCATCCATCTCAAATATTTCAACATTACATTCCGATTCGCAATTTAACAAGTACAACTGAGGGGTATATTGAGAAAGAAGCACACTCATGCTTTGGTGTTCCAATGCGTACTTGCCTACCAGTTCACCATCGATGGAAAAACCCAGCAAAGTTTTAGGTGTACAGGCTGAATAGTTTTCAAAGGCTTTATAGCATAACTCACCACTATAAGTCACAAAAACATATTTATCATTGGCTGTCAATCCATAAAATCCATCCAAGTTATTCTTCTTTCTTGCAAGATTTGCTTCATAGACATTGCAAACAGGCTCAACAAGCATTTTTTCCCACTTCAAAGTAACATCTTCCTCATCCGATATATCATACCGACAAAGATAACCAAAAAATCTAGATGCAAAATAAAAGCTGTTTTTGTATGAAACCATCTCCCCCTGCAACTGCATAAAATCATTTGCTTCAGTAGTCATTCCCCGCACCGGATGATTACCGAAACGCTTTATTTCTTTAAAATCCCTATCAAAGAGAATGAAAAACTCCTTACCCCCAGACAAAGTCGTCGCCACACTATAACCATTGGACAGTCGACAGAAACGGGTTGTAAAACAACCATCTTTTACTTTAATTTTTTCACTTCCTACATAACGGTAGTCAGCACCCTTTTCCTCCCGTGCATACAATAGGACAGTAGAAGGCAAATTAACAAAATATAAAGTATCGTCCCCCTCTGTTTTTCCAATAAATTCAGCGGCTATAAATTCTCCAGGCCCTTGTCCCCTGCTTCCAAAGCTACCCACTCTTTCGCCTGTCTGTTCCTCTAGAATCTGACAAATAGGTTCACCAGGAAGTTTACAACGTTGAACCATAAGAATTCCACAATCAAGAGAAGAGAATGCAACCAACTCATTGGACATAATTTCTTTATCATAATAAGAGCCATAGATCGGTTTGGCGGGAATAGATAAAAAGTCATTTCCTTTGTTACTGACACAGGAAATTAAAAAAAGGATGGTAACAATCGAATAATACAATTTTATTTTAATCATAATTTTAATACTCTTCAAACGGGACAAAACAAATGCCTAACACCTATTTATTTTGTCCCGTATTACATAAATGCCTAATTACTCAGGAATGGTATATCGATTTACCCAATTCGCTTCCTCACTTGTTTCAATAATAACAGGTTCGCCCGGAGGACCTACAACGAGTTCATAACAACGTGAATTACGTTGATACATACAATCCTTCGTACCTAAAGTCAAGGCCTCCACATTTGACAAAGCTAAATCGGACAATTCTTCTTTGTTTTGAGAACCATACAAAACATAACTTCCACCAACAGCCAATGAGGCAATCAATGCCATTTTAAATGTTCTTTTCATAATATATTTTTTAAAGTTTGAAATAGGGATATCTTATGATGATTCAAAGAGGTATAATGAAAAAGATACCGTCTGTCCCTATCATCAGAAACAGACCGTCCACGAAGGCCATTTAGCTTGATTGTACTTGGAGGTGAATGTTTTCATAGTATCACTTTCTACAAAGAATATAAAAAGTTTCCACTTAAACAAACATTTCCGCTTTTATTCTACAATATAATTATCATAAAAACATTTGTATCCTCCTCGATTCATGCTCACACCTCACCTTTTTGTGCATATTTTCTCCTCATATCCTTTTGTTGCTCAAATTGTTTAAGTAAATTTGTCGCCAGAATATTACTAATACCAAATATATTAAAGTATATGAGTTTAAAAATTGTAGTACTGGCA
>OGQF01002195.1_pt1 | contig 11629 bp, 9 predicted proteins | sample 1553141 | NCBI WGS metagenome assembly OGQF01 (sample SAMEA2580005, study PRJEB22360) | human gut metagenome | biome: human gut; feature: human-associated habitat; material: faeces | place: Denmark | collected 2008/2010
TTTAGGCGTCAAATGATTATTGATTTGGATACGGACCCCCACATTGTACATTTTGAAAACTTCCATTATTTCTTTTTCTTTTTCCGCTCTAGCAATATCGATTTCTTTAATATATTTATCTACAATTTTTTGAATATCTTCTTGAGCTTTTTTAGCATCATCTTCTGTGATAGATTTTGCTTTTTCTAATTTTTTAATAGCTTCATTAGCATCACGGCGAATATTACGAACAGATACTTTAGATTCTTCTGCACGTTTATTCAATGTTTTTACAAGGTCAGTACGACGTTCTTCAGTGAGCTGAGGTATATTTAAACGAATTACTGTACCATCATTATTTGGACTAAGACCAAGGTCAGATCTTGTAATCGCTTTTTCAATTTCATGAAGCATTGGTTTTTCCCATGGTTGAATTAAAATCATACGAGGTTCAGGAACAGAGATATTACCTACCTGATTTACTGGTACTAAAGAACCGTAATATTCTACCATTACTTTATCTAATAATGCAGGAGTTGCACGACCTGCACGAAGAGAAGCAAATTCAGATTTTGCTGCACTTAAAGTTTCTTTCATACGCTCTTCATTTTTAGCTATTACTTCTTTAATCATTAATCATTACCTCCAACAGTTGTTCCAATATTTTCGCCTAAAGCAGCTTTTAAAATATTTTCGTGATTATCTATATTAAATACTACTAAAGGAATTTTATTATCCATGCAAAGACTTGTTGCTGTAGAATCCATTACTTTTAAATCTTTGTTTAAAATATCTAAGTATGTTATTTCGTCGTATTTTACTGCATCTTTATCTATTTCTGGATCTGCTGAATATACTGCATCTATAGATTTTCCTAATAATATTACATCTGCATCTATTTCTGCTGCTCTTAATGCTGCTGCTGTATCTGTTGTAAAGTAAGGATTACCTGTACCACACGCAAATATTACAATTCTTCCTCTTTCTAAATGTTTTATTGCTTTTCTTTTTATATATGGTTCAGCTATTTCTCTCATTTCTATAGCAGTTTGTACTCTTGTATATACTCCTCTTGCTTCTAGTGCATCTTGAAGAGCTAATCCGTTCATTGCTGTTGCAAGCATTCCCATATAGTCTGCTGTTGTTCTTTCCATTTCGTGACCATATCTACCTCTCCAAAAATTTCCACCACCAACAACTACTGCAACTTGTATTCCTAAATTGGAAATTTCTTTTATTGCATCACATAAATTTCCTACTACTTTTGCATCAATCCCAGTTTTTTTATCTCCTGCAAGTACTTCGCCACTTAGTTTTAAAAGTACTCTTTTATAGGGCTTATTAGTTTCCAAATTTATACACTCTCCTTGCTTATTTAATAAACTAAATATTTCTATAATAATTTAATCTAGCAAAGTTATTCTATCATATAATTTTATGAATTTGTATAATTTTTTAATATTTTCTTAATTTTATTGTTAAAATTTATGTATTTTTTTGTAACCGACTAGTTATTATTATTACTTGCTTATTTTTACATATTGTAATATTATTATCTATATGTATTAGGAGGTATTAAAATATATATGGGAAACAAAAATTTAAGTGAAAAATTAAAGAAAAAATATCATAAATCTTTAGAAGTTACAGATTTAAAAGATTTATTATATAAGTCTGCTACCAGATATACTAGAAGACCTGCTTTTAAGTTAAAAGATAAGGTTGGAAATATTTATAAGGTTACATACCAAAAATTCAAGCAAGATGTTGTGGCATTAGGAACATCTTTAATTAACCTTGGATTAAAAGATGAAAATATAGCTGTTATTGGTAAAAACAGTTACAATTGGGCTGTTTCTTACTTAGCTGCTACAATTGTTGGAGTTGTAGTACCTATAGACAAAGAATTACAATCTAATGATGTTATAAATTTTTTAAATGTTTCTTCTGCTAAAGCTATCCTTGGTGATGATAAATATTTAAAAAGTTTAGCTGAAAACAAGGAATCTATAGATAATAAAAATATTTTATTAATAAATTTTAATTCTGAAAAAGATACTAATTCGTATAAATCTTATTCTTTATTATTAGAAAATGGTTACAATCTTTTGGAAGAAGGAGACAAAAAATTTGATAACATAAAAATTGACCCAGATGCAATGAAAGTTCTTATTTTTACATCTGGAACTACTGGAAATGCAAAAGGTGTCTGTTTATCACATAAAAACATTACATCTAATATAATGTCTACTTTTGGTATAGTTAAAGTAAAAAGAAATGACCAAGTTCTTTCTATTTTACCGTTACACCACACTTATGAATGTACTTTAGGCTTTTTACTTGTAATTTATAGTGGTGGTTGCATTAGTTATTGTGAAGGACTTCGTCATATTACAAATAACATTTCAGAATTTAGACCAACAGTTATTTTATGCGTTCCTTTACTTTTAGAAAAAATGTATAAAAAGATAGAAAACACTGTTAGAAAATCTCTACCTAAAAAATATGCAGATATTGAAGGAGATATAATCTCTAATTTACCTTTCATTTTAAAGAATATAGTAAAAACAAAAGTTAAAAATTCTCTTGGTGGTAGACTAAGAGCATTTATAGTTGGAGCTGCACCTTTAGGACCTGAAATTATAAATTCTTTTAAAAATTTAGATATAAAATCTTTACAAGGATATGGACTTACAGAATGTGCACCTTTAGTTGCTGGAAATAATGACTTTTATATAAAACCAGATGCTGTTGGACTTCCTATTCCAAATGTTTCTTATAAAATAGATAAACCAGATAATACTGGTGTAGGTGAAATTCTTGTAAAAGGTCCTAATGTAATGCTTGGTTATTATAAAAATGAAGCTGAAACAAATAAAGTTATTAAAGACGGTTGGTTTCATACTGGTGACTTAGGAAAAATTGATAACGATGGTTGGCTTTACATTACTGGTAGATTAAAAACTGTTATTGTTACACAAAATGGAAAAAATATTTATCCAGAGGAAATAGAACACTATCTTAATGAAAATCCTTTAATTTCTGAATCTTTAGTTACAGGTCTTTCTGATTCTAAAGATGACGATGTATATGTAAATGCACAAATTTTCCCAAATATTGATGCAATAAAAGAATATTTAAAAGTTTCTATTCCTCAAAAAGAAGAGATTTTCGCAGTTATTAAAGATATTGTTGCAAATGTAAATAAAAAATTACCAAATTATAAACATATAAAATCTTTTATTATTAAAGATGAAGAATTTGAAAAAACTACTACTCAAAAAATTAAAAGATTTGGTAAAAATGTAGAAAATAATAAATAACTATTTACAATTCTCTCTTTTGATGATATTTTAATTGTGTGTGATAAACTATTAGTGTCGATAACATCGACATACTCCTTTCAAAAAGAGCAAAGCTTAACTTTGCTCTTTTTTATTTTCTTATTCTTCAAAATCTTTAATCAGATTCCCTCTTTTTTCTTCTCTTTCTAATGCATCTATTACTGCAGTATCAAAATTATTTATATTATATCTATACATATACGGATATTTTCGCGTAATTTTATCTGCATTCAAGTTATTTATATCATTTTTTATAACTTTTATATTAACTTTATTCAATTCTTCCTTTGTTAAGTGATATAATCCAATCAATTTCAGTTCTTTCCCATAGCTTCTTTCTTCATCTTTAAAAAATACTAACTCAAGTTCACTTATCTTATTTAAATCAATTTGTTTATCACCTATCCAATTATATAAAACAACAATTTCTTCTTCATCACAATATTTATTTGTTGGTAAGAAGTCAATTTTAGATATTTGCATTGATATAACTTGTAATAAAATATATTTTTCATACCACTTGTGTTCTTTTAACTCTTCATTTTTTATTTGACACAATAAGAAATCTCCAACTTTCCAATTAGCTTTTAAGCAAACTCTTTTATAAACATCTCTTTCCTTTGGTTGTTTCTTATTTAGTTTTTCTTTAATTTCTTCCACTTCTATTTCCCATTTTTTTAATCGTTCATCTTTTTCAATATACTCTATGGCTTTATTTTTTACATCATCTACTAGTCTTCCATACTCCCATTGAGCATCTGCTAGTGCTACCCAAAACAAAAAATCCTTATCTTTATCTTCTATAATATTTTTCTTATATTCCATTATCTTCTGTAATGCTTCTTCATTGCTTTCAGTTACATGTAGCAATGAGCAATATTCTTTATTTGTGTCAAATGTTATTTGGTTGTCATAAAATCTTGTTCCCCATTCTTGCATATTCTTTTTATATTCTTCTATATTTATTTTCTTATTTTTGTTAGTTCCCAATTTAATATAGTTTTCAATTTTGTTATCTCCAAAATTGTACCATGTTAACCAAAGTGGTATTCCATTGTCTATATACTCATCTTCTAATAAACCTGTTACAGGAAAATTTCCAATATATTTATATAATTTTTGAACTCTTGAAGTTATGTTATCTGAAATTATAGTAGAATACCTATATTTTTCTTTTTTGGGATTATATTCATCTATAATGTATTCACATTTTTCAATTTCTTCATATGTACTTGGTATTTTATTATCTTCTGTTATTTGAATATGCATTACTGGTATATAGTATTTATTATCTCTATCTCCCCATTCCATAGCTCTTTCAAAACTTATTATTAAGAATCTACCTTCTAATCCATACTCTTTTGCTTTCTCACTTTTTAATTCATATGCAAACCTATCGCCTACCTTCCATGGACATATATATGGTTTTGGTCTTCTTTTTATTTTAATTATTTTTTCTTCTGGCTGATTACTTTCTATTTTTATTTTTAAGGCTTCTAATACTTTCTCTCTCTTTTTATATAATTCTTTATCTTCTCCCCATCTTTCTAGATCTGTCTTGTTTTCTATTATCTTTAATGCTTCCATTTTTAGATTATCTGTTAACATTCCATTTTTCCAAAGTATATCTGCTAGTACTAATATTACTATAGCTCTATCATCATCTAATTGCATATAGTCTTCATATTCTTCCAATATACTTTCTATTAATTCTTCTTTGGTATATCTTTTGCCCTCTTCATCCCCATATATTAATCTATCTTTTATACTTTCCTTTACATCACATGCTGTATCATCTTGATACAATCCTGTTCCCCATGCTCCCATATTTTTACTCCTCCTTTTTTACTTATTAGGCTATGCCCATATATGCAAAAAACTCGCTAAATGTATTTAACATTAGCGAGTTGCATAACAAATTTGTGTAGTACTTTTTCCTACATAAACAACCTTATAAATTTTTAATATCCCCTTATTTTTCATATCTATTTTCCCTTTTATTATTTATTCAACTTTTCCAAATTTATCAAATGGCCAAAATCTAAAAAGCACTATACTTTCTATCTTATCTTGTGGCACACATCCAAATGCTCTACAATCATGGCTTTCTGATCTGTTATCTCCCATAGCAAATACAGTTCCTTCTGGTACAACAAAATCTAGCACCAAACCACCTTCTGCTTCTGTTTTTACACTATTTGATAAATACTCTTCTTTATATTCTGCTCCATTTATATAAACTTTACCATTTTGAATTTTAACATGTTCACCTGGTAAGGCAATTACTCTTTTTATATAACTTGTTTTACCTATTTCTAAAACATTATGAACGAATTTATTAAATCCACCTTCAGGCTCTTTATATCTTGCTATAGGTGACTCTTTAAATTCTGACTCTGTTAAATAATCTTCTATTGGCGCTTCAAATGTAATAATATCTCCTTTTTCTGGAAGCTTATTACTTAGTCTTATTGTTCTATTTAAAATTAACCTTTGACCTTCTATTAGTGTAGGCTTCATAGAAACTGATCTAACTTGGGTTGGAGTCATTATATAATATCGTATCCATAACCCTAAAATTACCGCTATAATAATGCATATTATCCATTCTAGAATATTTCTTAGCTCTTCATTAATATTCATTTTTATAATTGCCTCCTAGCTTATACTAGAATTGCAATGTTTCTTTAATTCTCTTCATTGCTTCTTCTGTATTTTTTCTTTCACCAAATGCTGTTAGTCTAAAATATCCTTCGCCACTTGGTCCAAATCCAACTCCTGGTGTTCCTACAATATTCGCTTTTTCTAATAACATATCAAAAAATTCCCAAGATTTCATATTGTTTGGAACTTTAATCCATATATATGGAGAATTTATGCCTCCACAGTATTGTATTCCAACCTCATCTAATCCTTCTCTTATTATTTTAGCATTTTCTAAATAATATTTAATATTTTCTTTTATCTCTTTTTGTCCTTCTTCTGTATAAATAGCCTCGGCAGCTCTTTGAGTTATATATGAAACTCCATTAAATTTTGTACATTGTCTTCTATTCCATAATTTATTTAAACTAACTTCTTTTCCATTATTTAATTTTATTTTTAGTTCCTTAGGAACTATTGTATATGCACATCTTATTCCTGTGAATCCCGCTGTTTTTGAAAAACTCTTAAATTCTATAGCAACTTCTTTTGCTCCTTCTATTTCATATATAGTATGAGGAATATTTTCTTCAGTTATAAATGCCTCATATGCAGCATCATATAAAATAATAGAATTATTTTCTTTAGCATATTTTACCCATCTAGCTAATTCTTCTTTTGATATAACTGTTCCTGTTGGATTATTTGGAAAACATAAATATATAATGTCTGGAATTTCTTGTGGAAGTTCTGGTATAAAATCATTTTCATATGTACATGGTATATAAATAACTCCATCATATCTACCCGTTTCAGTATTATATTTACCTGTTCTTCCAGAAATTATGTTTGTATCTAAATATACCGGATAAACTGGATCTGTTATTGCAATTTTATTATTTATATCAAACAAATCCACAATGTTTCCGCAATCACATTTCGATCCATCTGATATAAAAACTTCATCTGGCAATATTTGTATTCCTCTTCTTTCATAATCATATTTAACTATTGCTTTTCTTAAAAATTCATATCCTTGTTCTGGACCATAACCTCTAAAAGTATTACTTTTTCCTAGTTCATCTACTGCCTTTTTCATTTGCTCTATTATTTTATTTGCTATAGGCTTAGTTACATCTCCTATTCCTAGTTTTATAATATTTTTATCCGGATTATCTTGTTGATATTTTGATACTTTATTAGCTACTGTAGAAAACAAATAGCTATCTTCCATTTTTAAAAAGTTTTCATTTATTTTTACCATAATTATAATCTCCCTTCAAAAACTGTAACAGCTGGGCCTGTCATATATACATGCTTATTATATTTATCCCATTCTATTTCCAATTTTCCTCCTAATAATTCTACTGTCACTTTTTCATCAAGTAGATTATTTACAATTCCTGCTACTACACTAGCACATGCTCCCGTTCCACATGCTAAAGTTTCACCTGCACCTCTTTCCCATACTCTCATCTTTATATACCTTTTGTTTACAATTTCTATAAACTCTACATTCGTTTTATTAGGAAATTTTTCATTTATTTCCATCTGACTTCCATATTTTTCTACTTCAATATCTTCTATATTTTTTATAAAAGTTATAGCATGTGGATTACCCATAGATAAACATGTAAATTTAAATTTTTTGTCATAAATTTCTATTTCTAAGTTTTTTACTATTTCTTTATTCGAAATCACTGGGATTTTTTTCGCTTCAAATATTGGTAGCCCCATATCTACTCTAACTGTATCTACTTTTCCTTTTGTTATGTTTAATTGAAGTTTTTTCACTCCTGCTAAAGTTTCAATTTTTAATATTGTTTTGTCTGTAAGTTTTTTATCATAAACAAATTTTCCTACACAACGTATTCCATTTCCACACATTTCAGCTTCGCTTCCATCTGAATTAAACATTTGCATCTTAAAATCTGCACGTTCACTTTTGCAAATTAGAATTAATCCATCTGAACCTACACCAAAATGCCTATCACTAATAATTTTAGATAGTAATGATGCGTTTTCTATCTTTTGATTTACCGCATCAATATAAACATAATCATTCCCTAATCCTTGCATCTTTGTAAATTCTATCATAGCTATTCACTTCTTTAATATATCAAATTCTAGAAAATTATAATTATATTTTTTCTAGTTAACATTCTATCATATTAGATTTTTTTTGTAAATTATTTATTTTCTTTATTTTAAGCTATATTATTTTGTTTTTTAATTATTTTTGCTTTTACAATTTATAACTATATTATTTTGCATCATCTTGTATGTAATTAATTACATCTCCATAAATATAAAAACTGCCTACAACAAAAATTATATAATTTTTATATTCTTTAAAAGACTTATTTATTGCTCCTTCTAAATTTATAGCAATTACATTCTTTGCACCCAGCTTTATAGCTTCTTCTTTTAGTATCTCTTTATCCCAATATCTTTCTTCACTATTGCCAGAAGTAAAAATATAAGTTCCATTCTTTTCTTGTACTAATAGTTTTAAAATTGTTTTATAATCTTTTGATTTTAATAAAGATATAATATATACTTTTTTATTGTCCTTATAATACATATTAACAGAATTTATAAAGTTTTTTATTGCAAGTTCATTATGTCCTCCATCATATATAATTGTTGGCTCATTCCACAATGTTTCGAATCGCCCTCTATGTATTACACTTTCTATTCCTTCTCTTACTTTTTCTTCTGGTAACTTATAATTATTTTTTAAAATATTTACTGCTTCTAAGCAAATACTTGCATTATATATTTGTGACTTTCCTTTAAGCTTTACTTTAATATTTTTGTAATTTTCATAATCAAACTCTTGAAACTCATTATTATATGAATAATTCTTTACATCTTCTCTTTTTATTAAATATAGTTTATTATTTTCTTCTTTACATTTATTAATAATTACATTATCTGCTTCATTTTCTTGGCAAATATATACGGTTTTCGAATTTTCCTTTATTATTCCTGCTTTTTGGTAAGCAATTTCTTCTATAGTATCTCCTAAAAATTGCATATGATCATATCCTATAGAATTTATTACAGATATTTCCGGATATATAATATTGGTGCAATCATACATTCCACCTAATCCTACTTCCATAACTACTATGTCACATTTTTTTCTATAAAAATATATTATTGCCATTATTGTTTCTAGTTCAAAAAGTGTAACATTTTCTTTACCATATTCCATAATTAAAGGATCTATTTCTTCTATAATTTTTTCCATTTCTTCATTAGATATATTTATATTATTAACACTAATTCTTTCATTATATTTTATTAAGTGTGGTGATATAAATTTGCCAACTTTATATCCAGATTTTAATAAAATATTTGTCATCATCTCTGTGCAACTACCTTTTCCATTAGTACCAGCTATATGTATAAATTTTTGTTTTTCTTGTGGATTATTTAATTTTTTCATAAAATATTCCATTGTTTCTAATGATTGTTTTTTCTTTCCATGTGAAAAACTTTGTAAATATTCTTCTAAATTCATCCTACTTGCTCCTATTTTAGTATATACTAGTTTTATCACATTTTTTCTGTATTGTATAGTATACTTAGAATGATATTATAAAAACAAATTTTATATTTTAATTATATACATATATTACCATCATATACTTTTTTAGCAATTCCATTCATTATTATATGTCCATTTGGTTTGTTATATAAAATTTTTAATTCTCCTCCTCTTAATATTACTTTTACATAATTTGAACATATTCCTTTATAATATCCTATACAAAATGCAGAACACGCACCTGTTGCACATGCATATGTTTCTCCTACTTCTCTTTTCCAGGTTCTAATTTTTAATGTATTTCTTCCTAAATTTTCTACAAAATTTACATTTATCTTATTTGGAAAACATCCCATATTTTCTATTGCTCTCCCATATTTTTCTATATCTATTTTATCCACATTATTTACAAAAATAACAATATGTGGATTTCCCATAGATATATAATTTCCTATAAACTTATTATCATTTAATTTAATATTTATTACTATCGGAATTCTATATGTATTTTTTATATTTATATTTTTCATATCGTCAAATATTGGTTTTCCCATATCTACTTCTATTTCTTCATTCATCTTAATTTTTACATTTTTTATTCCAGCTTTTGTTTCTACTTTCATATTAGTTTTATTAACAATCTTATTATCAAAAACATATCTTGCAAAACATCTTATTCCATTTCCCGATATTTCTTCTTCTGTTCCATTTTTATTAAATATTCTCATTTTTATATCTGCAATATCACTTTCTTCAGCTAAAATAAGTCCATCTGCTCCAATCCCGAAATTTCTATCACACATATATTTTGCTATTTGTGATAAACCTCTTTCTTTTAATATATTTTTATTATTTATGCATATATAATCATTACCTAATCCATGCAATTTAGAAAAAGTAACCATATGTAAACCTCCATACATTATAAATATGTGATAAAAATTATACTGTTACAAATTTTATAATTTTCTATGGATATTAATTCTATATGCAAAAGAGTCTTTACTAAAAATAGTAAAGACTCTTTTTCTATTCCCACATATACCTATAATAAAATAAATCTATTTGCCTCTTTTAATTTACCAACTTTATTTTTTATAATTTGTAATAATATTATAATTTATAAATTGTAATATGTGTTATTAATTTTTAAAATTCCAATTTTTTATCATCTTTTTAAATGCATTACTAGTATATATGGGATAGAGTTTGGCTGTAAGATTCTTCTTCATTTAACCTACTAGATAACTTTGTAAGCACCATTTTTTATAATTCTGTTTCAAACTCTATAGAATTTAGCTTAGATATTTGGAAATCTGTATTATTTATTTCCTTTTCCAACTCTATAAACCTCTTTTCTAGTAATTCTAAATCATAATTAACAGTTTCACATTCAAAATATGAATTATTTACTTCTGTTATTCTTTTCTTAGAATTTCTTAGTGTTAATAAAAATTCTATTGTAGATTTCATTTTTCTTAAATTTGTATTATCTATAATTGCTTCTTGAATATTTCTTCCATCTTCTAATTTTAATTCTGCATTTTTCTTATGAATAATTTTTTTGATTTTAGAAATTCTTATTTGTGTTCTTTCATATTCCTCATATGTTTTTTTAAAATCTTCTTTATAATCTTCTATTGTATTTATAGTTCCATCTAATTCTTGTGTAGTAATGCTCTTAGCAAATTTTTTTAATTGATATGCTAAATTCGCAAACTTTCCTTCCTCTATTGTAGCAATTGACATTAAAGTAGATAAATTAGTTTTCATTTTTATTCCTCCTTTTTTATATAAAATCGGGATTTGGGGACGTTCCTTAAAATCCCGATTTTATTTTTTACAATAATAAAAAAATAGAGCTTCCAAAAAGCATACTTATAGTGTACTTTTTAAAAACTCTATCCCCATATTAAATTTTAATGGTGCCTCGAACGGGAATCGAACCAGTGACACAGGGATTTTCAGTCCCTTGCTCTACCAACTGAGCTATCGAGGCTTATTTTATATTTTGCCATTTTTAGATAAAAAAAATGGCGACCCGGAACGGGCTCGAACCGTCGACCTCTAGCGTGACAGGCTAGCGTTCTAACCAACTGAACTACCG
>OGQF01002204.1_pt1 | contig 11609 bp, 8 predicted proteins | sample 1553141 | NCBI WGS metagenome assembly OGQF01 (sample SAMEA2580005, study PRJEB22360) | human gut metagenome | biome: human gut; feature: human-associated habitat; material: faeces | place: Denmark | collected 2008/2010
CAGCAGCGGCCTGACGCTCTGCGCGGTCCCACACGCCCGAGCGGCCGCCCTCCTTGTGCAGCAGGCGCACGTCGACGATCTCCATGCCGCGATCGACCGCCTTGCACATGTCATAGATTGTTAAGCACGCAGCACTCGCTCCAGTCAGGGCCTCCATCTCGATACCCGTCTTACCCGTCACGCCGGCCGTAACCAATACATGAAAGCCAACCTGCCCGTCAACGCGCGCCGGCGCCCAGCCCTCGGGCACGTCCTCGGCCGGCGTCCCCGCCGAAGCAATGGGCGCAATGTCGCACTTGCTCTTGGTAATGAGCAACGGATGGCACATGGGGATGATGTCGCTTGTGCGTTTGATGGCCATAATGCCCGCCACGCGCGCGCAGGCAAGCACGTCGCCCTTTTTGGCGCGGTCCTGCAGCACCATAGCCTGCGTCTCAGGATGCATGAGGATAGTGCCCTCGGCGATAGCAATGCGATGGGTCTCGGCCTTGTCGGACACGTCGACCATGCGCACCTCGCCCTTGGCGTCCACGTGCGTCAGCTCGTCACGACGGGCGTCACGGGCGGGCTCAGTGGCAGCACCGGCAGACGGCTGCGCGCCTGCAACGGCATCGCTGGCCGCAGCCGTGGCTTTGTGGGCAGACATCGCGGCCCTGCGAGCGGCCTTGGTGGCATCGGCGTACCTGCTCTTGGCCATATGATCATCCTCCGATTTGGGACATAAATCGTTGCGTGCCCTCAATTATCGCGTGTTCCTGCGGTTTGTGGGCCACGGCATCGCGCCAAATCGAAAGTACCTGCATATCATCACCACGGCGCAACGCCTCACGCACCGAATACTCGGCATCGCTGAACAGGCACGGACGCACGTTGCCATCGGCCGTCAGGCGCAGACGGTTGCAATTCGCGCAAAAATGGTTGGACATGGCGCTGATGAAGCCAACCGTTCCCGCCGCGCCCGGAAAGTGCCAGTAGCGCGCAGGGCCCGCGCCGGCAGGAGCGTCGTTGATGTCGAGCGGCTCGAGCTCGAGCTCGCCCAGTCCCGCCGCCGCGGCCCCGGCATTGATGCGCGCCCGCAGCTCGTCGCTCGGCACGGTGTCGCTCGCGTCCCACAGCTCGGGATTGAGCGCGGGCGCGTGAGGGTCTACGGCGCAATGCGAGCTCGTGCGCTCGTCACCGATGGGCATGTATTCGATAAAGCGCAGGTGGATGGGTCGGTCGAGCGTGAGCCGCGCAAGGGCCGCCACATCCTGGTTGAGTCGGCGCACCACAACGCAGTTGACCTTAACGGGCTCAAAGCCCCAAGCCAGCGCCGCGTCGATGCCGGCCATGGTCTGCTCGAGTCGACCCAGGCGCGTGATCTTTCCAAAGAGCGTAGGGTCGAGCGTGTCGAGCGAAATGTTGACGCGGTTAAGACCGGCGTCTTTGAGCTGCGGCGCCAGCTTGGGCAGCAGGGCGCCATTGGTGGTGAGCGAAATGTCCTCGATCTGCGGAATCGCGCGGATATCACGAATGAGCGGAATAATACGGCGGCTGACCAGCGGCTCGCCACCCGTCAGGCGTACGCGGCGAATGCCCTCCCCCGCCACCATGCGCACAAAGCGGGCGATTTCCTCGGCGCTGAGCAGCTCGTCGTGTGCACGGGGCGCCACGCCATCGGCCGGCATGCAGTAAATGCAGCGGAAATTGCACTTGTCGGTAACGGCAATGCGCAGGTAGTTGATATCGCGGCCAAAGCCGTCATGTTGCACGTGCCCGTCCACGCAACCCTCCCCTCACGCGGCGTTTTATTCTTCGGAAAACATAATACCCCATGCGAGAATCATGCCGACACCCGTACGACAGGACAGGTCGCTTCGAGCAAAACGGACTTTCCAAGCCCATCCTCAACACGCATACCATCACAACATTCGATGCTTTTCTCGTTTTTGGCAAAAAACGTCGAATGTTGTGATGGTCTGCCTGCCCACGGCACCCCGTAGAAGGACCAAAGCGCCCCTAAAGGCCGCCATCCCAGTGTCGAATCACGAATTCTCGCAGGTCGTTCTGCCGTTTCTGGAACACCTCGCTTCGGTCGCACTTGAGGCCCATAGCGAGCGCGATGGCGTTCATCGCCCGATGCAATTGCAGCTGGTGGGCAAACTGAGTCCCGGTGAGGACGATCATCCTAAAGCCCAGCGCGCTCAGCACGGTCATACGCTCCGCGTCCGACGCGCTGCGCTGTTTATCAAGATGGTCCGAGCCGTTGTATTCAATCCCCGTACCGCTCGCAGGCGCGTATACGTCGATCTCGAAATACCCGGCCTTTGCGAGATACTTGAACTCGTTGGGAACATCGACCCGATGGTTGAGCTCGATCTTGGCGTATCCCAGCCCGCCCTGGGAACGTTTTGCTACGACCATGATTGCGGTGGCCGTCTCCATGGGCGAACGCGCGCCATCGTGCACGCGCTTGAGCACGGCGGCCGCGCGTATAGCCCCCTGACGAGATCGGTTCTCATTGCAATAGGCAATCAAGTCGGCAACGGTGTACCTCTGCCCCATCTCGACATAATCGCCTGTCGACAGATGATTCAAATGGTATCGGGCGCAGATTTCGTAGCCATATTCCAGCTGCTCGGGCTCGCTCATCCACGAACCCGCTTGGACAAAGCACATGGCCTCATCAACCACCAGAAGGCCCTCTGCCACCTCGATAAGATGGCCTGGAGGTACCGGCGCCCCAAACACGTGGCACCTAAATCCAGCCGGCGTCGAGCGCTCAAAATCGAAGTTGACGAGCGTGTCGATATGATCGAGCTCTTCTCGTGGAATACCAAGTGAGACCAGATAGTCGGTAACGATCCCAACTGCCGTTGAAGCCCTCAGCCCCTTGGCATCGAGTCCCAATTTGGGCAGGCCCGCGGTCGGCTCCGCCTCGTTAGCAAGCGAGTCCTCATCGTATAGGCTGCTTGCTCGCGAGAGCGGCTCAAACGGACGCTCCACGTTGTGGTACAGCCAGGCAGTCTTATGGGACAGGACGATCGGCAGGTCCATGAGCCCTCCAATGGAGTCGGATAACCAACCTTATTCCCCTGCCCACGGGTCCGCACACCTTCGCGCGCAAGAAAGCGATTCCGCCCGGTCGAGTGGCAGAAAAACCATCACAACATTCGACGCTTTTCCCGATTTTGGCAAAAAACGTCGAATGTTGTGATGGTTTGAGGCGAGGTGAGAGGCACGGAGGGGTCAAAGCATCGTGCTCGAACGGGTTAATCCAACTCTTTTAAGCCATGCGCCAGCTGCCAGTACTCGCCGTGCTGGGCGAGCAGCTCTTCGTGCGTGCCGCGCTCGATGATGCGGCCGTGTTCGAGGACCATGATGGCGTCGGCGTCGCGGACAGTGGACAGGCGGTGCGCGATCATAAACGTGGTGCGACCGCGCATGATGCGGTCCATACCGCGCTCGATGAGCTTTTCGGTACGCGTGTCAATGGAGCTCGTGGCCTCGTCCAGGATGAGCACCGGCGGATCGGCGACGGCCACGCGCGCGATGGCGAGCAGCTGACGCTGACCCTGCGACAGGTTGGCGCCGTCGGCCGTGACCGGTGTGTCGTAGCCCCGCGGCAGGCGGCGGATAAACGAGTCGGCGCAGGCGGCCTCGGCAGCGGCGCGCACCTCCTCGTCGGTCGCGTCGAGCTTGCCAAAGCGGATGTTCTGCGCAATGGTGCCGCTAAACAGGTGCGTGTCCTGCAGCACAATGCCGAGCGACCCGCGCAGGCTGGCCTTGGCAATGTGCTTGACGTCGATGCCGTCGTACGTGATCTCGCCGTCATCGACCTCGTAGAAGCGGTTGATGAGGTTGGTGATGGTCGTCTTGCCGGCGCCCGTGGAGCCCACAAACGCAATCTTTTGCCCCGGCTTGGCAAACAGGTTGAGGTCCGTGAGCACGCGGGCGCCCGGCACGTAGGAAAAGTCCACGGCATGGAAGCGCACGTCGCCGGCAAGCGGGACCAAGCCGCACGTGAGCTCGATGCCGTCGGCGGCCACCGCGCGGCCCGACTCATCAACGGCTGCCACGTCATGCAAGTGCCCGTACGCGCCCACGCCCTGGCCCTCGGGAATCTTCCACGCCCACGCGGCGTCGCCCGTCTGCACCAGCTCCACGCAGCCCTCGTCCACCTCGGGCTCAAGGTCCATAGCCGCAAACAGGCGCTCGGCACCGGCCAACGCGTTGAGCAAGAAGTTGCCGAGCTGCGTAAACTGGTTGATGGGCATGGCGGCCTGGCGCACAAAGACCAGGTAGCTTGCAAGTGCGCCCACATCGGCGAGCCCCTTGATGCAGAGTATGCCGCCCGCCACGGCGACGATGGCATAGTTGACGTAGCCAATCACGACGGTCATGGGCACCATGGAGTTGGCATAGCTCACGGCGGCGGTACCGGTGCGGCGAAGCTCGTCGTTGCGGCAGGTGAAGCCGGCGACATTCGCCGCCTCGCGGTTAAAGACCTTGATGACCTTTTGGCCCGAGACCATCTCTTCGATATATCCGTCCAGGTCGCCAAGCGATGCCTGCTGGGCGGCAAAGAAGCGCTTAGAGCGCGCGCCCGAATAGCGCGCATACAGCACAATGGCCGCATCGCACACGAGTGTGATAATCGTGAGCTGCCAGTTAAGGATGATGAGCATGGCCGTGGTGCCCACAACCTGAATGGTGGCCTGAATCACGTTGGCAAAGCTGTTGTTAAGCGCCTCGGAGACGGTGTCGACGTCATTGGTGAAAAAGCTCATGATGTCGCCCGAGCGCGTGCTGTCAAAATAACTGAGCGGCAGCGTCTGGATGTGCGCGAACAGGTCGCGGCGAATATCGGACACCACGCGTTGGGCCGCGCGCACCATGATCTGCGAGTAGCCCAGGGCCGAAAGCACGCCCGCGGCGTAGATGATCGCCGTCAGGATGACCTGCTTGGCAAGCAGTTCCTCCCCGCCCGTGGCCAAACCGTTAACGATGGGGCGCACCATGTAGGTGCCGGCGAGGCTCGCGATGGCGGCGACGGAGGCGAGCACGCCCACCGCGAGCAACGAGAACTTGGCATGCCCCATGTAGGAGAGCAAGCGGCGCACAGTGCGCTTGAGGTCGGCCGGGCGTGCTTGGGCTGCGGTCTTAGGCATGACGCTCACCCCCTTCCAAGGGCGATCCGCATGCGACGGAGGAAAACGGATCATTCGCGCAACCATCGTCACTGCCGTCGCCGGCTTCCGCGTTCCTCGCAAACTCCATCTGCGAGGCGTAAATCTCCTGGTAGATGTTGTCGCCCGCCAGCAGCTCCTCGTGCGTGCCCACGCCGTGGACACGACCGTCGTCCAACACCACAATGCGATCGGCATCCATGACACTCGCGATGCGCTGGGCGATGATGAGCACGGTCGTATCGGAAATCCGGGCGATGTGCTCGCGAATCTTAGCGTCGGTCGCCATATCGACCGCGCTGGTGGAGTCATCAAAAATGAGCACGCGCGGATGCTTGAGCAGCGTGCGCGCGATGCACAGGCGTTGCTTCTGGCCACCCGAGACACCGGCGCCGCCTTGGCCCAACTCGCCGTCCAGCCCGCCGATGCGATCAAGGAACTCGTCCACGCACGCCGCGCGGCAAGCCGCGAGGAGCTCATCGTCCGACGCCTGCGGATTGCCCCACTGCAGGTTCTCGCGCACGGTACCCGTAAACAGCACATTCTTTTGCAGCACAATGCCCACAGCGTCGCGCAAGGCGGCGAGGTCGTAGTCGCGCACGTCGTGTCCGCCCACAAGCACGGCGCCTTCGGTGGCGTCGTACAGGCGCGCAATCAGCTGCACAAGCGAGCTCTTGCCCGAGCCCGTGCCGCCGAGGATGCCCACCGTCGAGCCGCTCTCGATGCGAAGGTCGATATGCTGGAGCACATCCTCGGCTGCATCCGCGCGGTATTTAAAGGAAACGTCGCGAAACTCGATACTGCCGTCCGCTGGTGCCGCAATCGCGAGGTCTCCCGCGGGGTTGGCGATAAAGGGTTCCTCATCGAGCACCTCGGCGATACGGCCCACACTCGTAAGAGCGCGCGTGAGCAGCAAAAACACGTTGGAAATCATCATGAGCGAATTCATGATCAGCAGCACGTAGCTCATAAAGCCCGTGAGCGAGCCCACGCCCAGCTTGCCGGCGAGAATCATGCGGCCGCCAATCCACAGGATAGAGAGCGCAGCCACGTACATCGACAGCTGAAACACCGGCAGGTTGAGCACGGCGGTGCCGAAGGTCTTGGTCGCCGTGCCGGCGAGCTCGGTATTGACGGTGTCAAACTTTTCGCACTCGTGCTCGGCGCGCACGTAAGCCTTCACGGCGCGCACGGCGGTAAGGTCCTCTTGCACCACGCCGTTGAAGTGGTCCATCGAGGTCTGGAGTTGGCGGTAGAGCGGACTGACGCGATAGGTGATGACGCCCAGTACGATTGCCAGCACGGGCAAGATGATCGCAAAGACGTTGGCGAGCGGGCGCGACAGCATCAGCGCGTAGATAAGGCCGACGATAAGCGTCACCGGGCCGCGCACCATAGGGCGAAAGCCGTTGCCCACAGCATTTTGGATAACGGTGATGTCCGTGGTCATGCGGGTGACGAGCGAGCTGGCGTCGTAGTTGTCCAGGTTACCAAAAGCGAGCGTCTGAATCTTTTTGTACTCAGCCTCGCGCAGGTTAGCGCCTAGGCCCGAGGCAACGCGGGCGGACGTGTGTGCATAACCCAAGCCCAGTACCAGCGAAAGCGCAGCGCACACCAACATGTACGACCCCTGCAGCAGCATGTAGTTGATATCACCCGCAGGCACGCCCACATCGATGATGTTGGCCATGATGACCGGGATAAACAGCTCGAGCACCGTCTCGACCGACACAAAGAACACGCCGAGGATGGCATCGCGACGGTATGCCCCTAGATAGGAAAACAGTATTTTGAGATTGCGCACGCAGGTTCAACCCCCCATCAAACGTTGTTCGCAAACGCACGTATTATTGCGCGCCGAATAATGGTGTCAAGTATTCCGAAATCGTTTTCTGCAAGGTTAGCGCCGGCGGCGAGTTCTCGTGATGTGTGTCCATATTCACTCGGAATAATGGTGCGCGAGACTTTTTCGCCCCGTCGTCATCACAAACCTTGACTCTACAATCGTTGTAGGGTTTTCACTACACTGGTACGTAAACAAACCCAGCCAGAAAGTGCCCCGCCCATGGAACACGACCTCACACGCGGCAATGTCCTTAAGACTATCGCGGTCTTTGCCCTGCCCTATATGCTCTCGTACTTTTTGCAGATGCTCTACGGCATGGCCGACCTGTACATGATGGGGCAGTTTAGCGGCGCCGCCGGCATCACCGCCGTGGCAAATGGCGCTCAGACGCTCTATATGATTACCGTGGCGCTCGTGGGCCTGGCCATGGGAACGACGGTGGTCGTCGGCCACGCCGTGGGCTCGCGTCGGTTTGACCGCGCCGAGACCGCCATCGGCAACACCATCACGCTCTTTATGGGCGTCTCGGTAGTGCTGGCCGCTGTCCTGCTCGCACTGTGCCCGCAAATTGTGGCGCTCATTGGCACGCCGGCCGAGGCGGTCGAAGGCACCGCCGCCTACCTGCGCATTTGCTTTATCGGCATTCCGTGCATCGCCGCGTACAACATTCTTTCGGCCATCTTTCGCGGGCTGGGAGATTCGCGCTCGCCTATGTACGTGATCGGCGTGGCATGCATCATCAACATCGCGCTCGATTTTCTGTTTATCGGGCACATGGGGCTCGGCCCCGTGGGTGCGGCGCTCGGCACGGTAACCGCCCAGACGGTCAGCGTTGCGCTCGCGCTCGTGTGGCTCAAGAGCCGCCGTACGAACATCCACGTTAAGCGCAGCGACCTGCGTCCCCAGCCCGAGGTGCTCGGCAGCATTCTTAAGATCGGCGTGCCCGTGGCCGTGCAGGACGGCTGCATCCAGGTGGCATTTATGTTTATCACCGTCATCGCCAACCACCGCGGCCTGGTCGACGCCGCCGCTGTGGGCCTGGTCGAGAAGATGATCAGCTTTTTGTTCATTGTGCCGAGCTCCATGGGCGCCACCGTCAGCGCACTCACGGCGCAAAACGTCGGCGCGGGCAAGGGTGACCGCGCGCGTCAGGTACTCAAAGATGCCATGACGATCTCGGTGGTGTACGGCTGCCTGATCACGGCGCTGATGTGGCTGGTGGCACCGGCGTTTATTGGCTTTTTTGCCAAGGACGCCGCGGTGGTCGCCGCCGGCACCGGCTATATGCGCAGTTATATTTTCGACGCGATTTTTGCCGGCATCCACATTTGCTTTAGCGGCTTTTTCGCTGCATACGGCAAGAGCTATATCGGCTTTGCGCACAACGTGCTGGCCGTGGCGCTCATTCGCGTGCCAGGCGCGTGGCTGCTGTCGAACGCCTATTCCGATACGTTGTTTCCCATGGGCATCGCCTCGCCGTGCGGATCGATTTTGTCGGCGGTCATCTGTGTTGTCGCGTTTACCGTGCTCAACCGGCGCGGGGCTTTTGACAAGTTGGTGGCGTAGCGGGGCGACACAGGCTGGCACCTCTCCCCTGCTTTTTACCGAAAGGAGCGATCCTGTGACCGACACGCCAAGTGAACATACTGAGGGCCTGCTCCGCATTGGCGAGATTGCGCGCCTGTTTAACCTGAGCGTGGGCACGCTACGTCATTACGAGCAGATGGGCTTGCTGGATCCGGCGCACATCGATCCGGCAAGTGGATACCGCTACTACGGATCGCGGCAGCTCTCCACCCTCAACACCATCAGTCATCTGCGTGTTCTCGACTTGCCGCTCACACAAATCCGTGAGTTTGTGACCACGCGCGATGTGGACCTCATGCAGCGGCAGCTGGCGCAGCAGCAGGAGCTCATCGAGCGCAAGCGCCGCGAGCTGGAGCGCGTGTCGCGCAAGATCGACAACCGGCTTGCCCTGCTTCACGATGCCCTGAACACCGAGCTCGATACCATTTGCACAATCGATGCGCCCGAGCTTCGCTGCGCCGTATTGCGCGAACGCGTCAAGCCTACCGACGCCTATGCGCTGGAGTGGCAGATTCGTCAGCTGCAGAAGGGCCAGCACGAGACCTTTGTCTTTCTGGGCAACTTAGGCGTCGGGATTAGCGCCGTGCGCCTCGCCGCCGGCGACTTTGACGGCTACGACGAGGTCTTTATGCTGCTCGATGACACGGACGATTACCTGGGCGATGTCGAAGTACGTCCCGCCGCGCGGTGTCTGACGGTCAGCTTCCGCGGCACGCACGGTCAGGCGGCCCCGCGCTATGAGCGCTTACTCGATTACATGCACGAGCGCGACCTGTCCCCCGCCGGTCCCTCGCGCGAAATCGCCCTCATCGACGACATCATCAGCGATGACCCAGGGGCGTATGTGACGAGGATCGCGATACCGGTCCGCTAATCACTACCATTTATCGAGCAATTCCATCCATTTACCTTAATCCGAATTAGATTGTATTATGTAGCAAATAAAATGACAGCATATTGCCCCCCATAGGCAGGAGACATTATGCCCAGAGTTCAATCACGTCGCTCGTTTCTTCTCGGCCTAGCCTCGATCATCGGCTTATCCGCGTCACGCCCAACAAGAGTATTCGCTGCCGACTCAAACTCATCCGTCGCTTTTACATCAGACCTAGCACAAGACTACGCGCTTTCCCTGTTGCCCATCGTCGACGGATCCGCGAACTTAGAGATCGAGCAAATCGTTCCCGTATGCCAACAAATCGGCCTTATCTGTGGCTATGAAATCAGTGTCACAAGGGAAGGAAGCCCTTACGGTTATTTAATACTTGACGCATCATATCCTGGGCTTCTGAAGGAGATAACCCTCGGCGATACCATTCTTCCGATTTCAGCTTCTCTATCAAACGCCATTTCAACTTATTCCGGCCAACAGGCCACAAACCCAACCGTACTAATTTCGTACAACGATATTGAATATGGAACTTTGGTGCCAGGAACTAGAGACTGTGTAACCAACTATAACAATATACGGTCTGTCCCGATTGTCACCGAAAAGGGTATAGCACCTCAAAGCAATAACCCAACTTCATGGAATGCAGTCATTATCAATGAAGATGACTTGATGTTGCATTTCCAAATAGACGATTTAAACGGAATACCGTTCCGAGGAGTCTCGGAATCATTAGTTGAAGCCCGCACTAATAAGTATGCATGCGTCGTTTCTGCCTTGTACGCTGTATCAATGCATTACGGTCTCACCAGTTCAAACGCTAATCAATTTAATCCCGATTATTATAAAGAAATATGGAACGTCACTGGCACAACAACGTATAAGACCAATGATCAGGGCGTCGAGTACGGAAGCACGATCATCCCAGATGGAATTGTTCCGTTTAAAAGTCTTGCCGCTCAAAAGGGTAGAGCACTTAATACTCAATTTTTCGGTTATCAGCCTCAATTCGCTCAGTACAGAGCAACTATCGATCAAGGGAATATCGGCTTGTATCATATGTGGATCAACAGCCGAAACAGTGAAGGATCCGTCGAGCTATCAGGTCATACAGTCACGGTAACTGGCTATTTTACTGGGCATAATGGAAGCTCTGGCATCGAACTGCAGTGGCTCGAAGTATTCGACGGATGGAACACTTATCCCCGAGCGATTAACTATGCAACGCCCAATATGGTCAAATTGAACGGAACAGTCTTTTGGTAGACCGGATGGCACCATCAAAATGCTATGGCACCACGGCCTTTGCCCTGGTTACGATATTGGTGATTTTCGCTATGTTTGCATCCGTTTCTTCATGCACAGATAGAGCCCGCTATAGCGGAGGAGATGATTACCTTGTCTTTGGAGCCGGCAGCGTTCATTCTATTGAGGGAACGGAACTCGTAATCCAAACAGACAACAGTCCCCGCTACACCGACGCTGGAAAGCAAACCCGGATTACATTCCCCTCATCTGGCCGAATCAAAGACAAGCTTTCCCAAATCAAAGTTGGGACAAGAGTTTCCTACTCACGCTTTGAGTCGGTAGACGCATCTGGATCATACGAGGGAAACGATATCGAAATTGAACAGGCAAACACTATAAGGAGATGTTGAGGAACTGAGCCTCTGCGCAGCTCCTCAACAAATCATTATGCCTCCGGGACCCTACCCGTCGCCAAAATCTGTTCAAGTGCCGCCTCATCCAACACGGGCACACCCAGCTGCTCGGCCTTGGTGAGCTTGGAGCCCGCTTTGGGGCCGGCGACCAGGTAGCTCGTCTTCTTTGAAACACTGCCCGAAACCTTAACAGGCTCGTTAAAATGATACATTTCCCCAAGAAAATCTGTGTCAGACATTTCAACGTCACCGTTAATATCAATCTTTCCGCCAAGTTCCTTTAGAATTGTTGATACATCTATTGTCATAACATACTCCTTGATAAATACGAATCAGAGCAAAATTACTTTAATTCTACCTTAGCGCCTGCTTCTTCAAGCTTAGCTTTCATTGCTTCAGCATCTTCCTTAGCAACAGCTTCCTTAATTGTACCAGGAGCACCGTCAACAAGAGCCTTT
>OGQF01002207.1_pt1 | contig 11604 bp, 7 predicted proteins | sample 1553141 | NCBI WGS metagenome assembly OGQF01 (sample SAMEA2580005, study PRJEB22360) | human gut metagenome | biome: human gut; feature: human-associated habitat; material: faeces | place: Denmark | collected 2008/2010
GTAGCAGGATAAGGATACAACGGAAAAGATGGGGGAGCCGGTTGCAGCATCCAAGGTCGTAACAACTGTAGAAGACGGTGTTGCGTTTACTCAGACTATCGGTTATCCGGTTGTTCTCCGTCCTGCATATACACTTGGCGGAAGCGGCGGTGGTATCGCGCATAATGAGCCGGAGCTTCGTGAAATCCTTGAGAATGGTCTCCGTCTTTCCCGTGTAGGCGAGGTTCTTGTAGAGAGATGTATCGCCGGATGGAAAGAAATCGAGTACGAGGTAATGCGAGACAGCGCAGGAAACTGCATCACAGTCTGCAACATGGAGAACATTGACCCGGTTGGTGTCCATACCGGTGACTCCATCGTAGTTGCTCCTTCCCAGACCTTAGGAGATAAAGAGTACCAGATGCTCCGTACATCTGCTCTTAACATTATTACAGAGCGTGGCATCACAGGTGGATGTAACGTACAGTACGCTCTTCATCCGGAGAGCTTTGAGTACTGCGTTATCGAGGTTAACCCTCGTGTAAGCCGTTCCTCCGCACTTGCAAGTAAGGCTACCGGTTATCCGATCGCCAAGGTTGCAGCCAAGATCGCACTGGGTTACACACTGGATGAGATCCCGAACGCCATCACAGGCAAAACATACGCAAGCTTCGAGCCGATGCTGGATTACTGTGTTGTTAAGATCCCGCGTCTGCCATTTGACAAATTCATCACAGCAAAACGTACACTGACTACACAGATGAAGGCTACCGGTGAGGTTATGAGTATCTGCCATAACTTCGAGGGCGCTTTAATGAAGGCTATCCGTTCCCTGGAGCAGCATGTAGACAGTCTGATGTCCTATGATTTCTCACATCTTTCTGATGAAGAACTGATGGACGAGCTGAACATTGTGGATGACCGCCGTATCTGGAAGATCGCAGAAGCCCTGAGACGAAATGTTTCTCAGGAGAAGCTTCATGATATCACAAAGATCGACATCTGGTTCATCGATAAGCTGGCTATCCTTGTTGAGATGGAGCAGGCTCTGAAAACTCAGAAGCTGGACAAAGACCTTCTTCTGGAAGCAAAACGTCTGGAGTTCCCGGACTACATCATTGCAGACCTGACAGGAAAGACAGAAGCTGAGATCAAAGACCTGCGTAAAGAGTACGGCATCCGTGCAGCATACAAGATGGTTGATACCTGTGCAGCAGAGTTTGCGGCAGCGACACCATATTACTATTCTGTATACGGCGATGAGCAGACAGAGAATGAAGCTGTAGAAACAAAAGATAAGAAAAAGATCCTGGTACTTGGTTCCGGCCCGATCCGTATCGGTCAGGGTATCGAGTTCGACTTCTGCTCTGTACACTGTACATGGGCATTTGCGAAAGAAGGATATGAGACGATCATCATCAACAATAACCCGGAGACAGTAAGTACAGACTTCGATATTGCAGATAAGCTGTATTTTGAGCCGCTGACACCGGAAGATGTTGAGAATGTTGTAAATATCGAGAAACCGGACGGAGCTGTTGTTCAGTTCGGTGGACAGACAGCTATCAAGCTTACAGAGGCACTGATCAAGATGGGCGTTAAGATCCTCGGAACATCTGCTGAGAACGTAGATGCTGCAGAGGACAGAGAGCTCTTTGATGCCATCCTTGAGAAATGTGAGATCCCGAGACCGAAGGGACATACCGTATTCACAGCAGAAGAGGCGAAAAAAGCAGCCAATGAGCTGGGTTATCCGGTACTTGTCCGCCCGTCCTATGTACTTGGAGGACAGGGAATGCGTATCGCTGTCAGCGATGAGGACGTGGAAGAGTACATCGGAATCATCAACCAGATCGCACAGGAGCATCCGATCCTTGTTGATAAGTACCTGATGGGTAAAGAAATCGAGGTCGATGCAGTATGCGACGGTGAGGACATCCTGATCCCTGGAATCATGGAGCACATCGAGCGTGCAGGTATCCACTCCGGAGACAGTATTTCCGTATATCCGGCACAGACCATCAGCCAGAAAGCAAAAGATACCATCGCCGAATACACACGTCGTCTTGCACAGGCACTTCATGTTATCGGTATGATCAATATTCAGTTCATCGTTGTAGGCGAGGATGTATATGTGATCGAGGTTAACCCGCGTTCCAGCCGTACAGTACCGTACATCAGCAAGGTAACAGGAATCCCGATCGTTCCGCTTGCAACAAGAGTTATCCTTGGACATAAGATCAAAGAGCTTGGTTACACACCGGGACTTCAGAAAGAAGCAGAGTACTTTGCAATCAAGATGCCGGTATTCTCCTTTGAGAAGATCAGGGGCGCAGATATCAGCCTCGGACCTGAGATGAAATCCACAGGTGAGTGCCTTGGTATTGCAAAAACCTTTAACGAGGCTCTTTACAAAGCCTTCATCGGAGCCGGAATCCGTCTTCCGAAGCACAAACAGATGATCATCACTGTAAAAGATGAGGATAAGAAGGACATCATTCCGATCGCAAAACGTTTCGAAGCTCAGGGATACCGTATCTTTGCAACAAGAGGTACTGCAAGCGTACTGACTGAAAACGGAATCAAGGTAACACGTACCAACAAGCTGGAGCAGCCGTCTCCGAACCTGATGGACCTGATCCTTGGCCACAAGATCGATGTTGTTATCGACACACCGCCACAGGGTGTTGAGCATCAGAAGGATGGTTTCGTCATCCGTCGTAATGCTATCGAAACAGGTGTCAATGTGCTTACAAGCCTTGATACTGCAGAGGCTCTGGTCACAAGTCTTGAGAATACAGACCTGAACCACCTGACTCTGGTAGATATCGCCACCATCGACAATCGATAAAAAATTGTAAATTTTGTGAAATAAAAAATTAAAAGTTTACGAATTGTCAAATATGTAATATACTGATAAGGACGGGGCCGTCGTTCACATACCGGCCCTGTCCTTATCTTGCTTTTAGAAAGGAGTTAACATGATTTTTATAGAATTACTGAAGGTTATCCTTCTCGGTATTGTGGAGGGAATCACCGAGTGGCTTCCGATCAGTAGTACCGGACATATGATCCTTGTGGATGAGTTTATCAAGCTGAATGTATCCGAGGCATTTATGGAATTTTTCCTGGTGGTGATCCAGCTTGGCGCGATCCTGGCAGTTGTTGTACTGTACTGGAACAAGTTGTGGCCTTTTTACATAAGAAAAATCCCGAAGAAAACACAGATGGCACTGCGTAAACAGCCGGCAGTACCCAGAACTGTCCTTACTTTTGTAGAAAAATACTGTGATAAGGATAAGTGGATCCTCTGGTTTAAGATCCTGGTAGCATGTCTGCCGACGATCATCATCGCTCTTCCTTTTAATGATATTATTGAAAAGAAATTTTACAACTATGTGGTCGTTGCCATCATGCTGATCGTTTATGGTGTGCTTTTTATCGTTATCGAGAACTACAACAAACGCCGCAGACCAACCTGCACCAGACTGGATGAGCTTTCCTTTAAGACAGCGCTGATCATCGGCTGCTTCCAGGTGCTTTCCGTGATTCCGGGAACATCCCGTTCCGGCTCCACCATTATCGGAGGAATCCTTGCAGGAACATCCCGTACAGTTGCAGCAGAATTTACCTTTTTCCTGGCAATTCCGGTTATGTTCGGAGCAAGTCTTCTGAAACTGGTCAAATTCGGTTTTGCCTTCAGCTCCACAGAGCTGATCATCCTGATCGTAGGTGTTGTGGTATCCTTTGTGGTATCTGTTCTTGCCATCAAATTCCTGATGGGATATATCAAGAAACACGATTTTAAAGTATTCGGCTGGTACAGGATCATTCTTGGTATCCTGGTGCTCGGATACTTCGTTGGAAAAACATTTTTAGCATAAAACTGCAATCTGGAGGTAATCATTATGAAATATAAGAAGCTTTTGATCGTACTGACAGCAGTGACGGCGCTTGGTATTGCCGGCTGTGGAAAATCATCAAAGGAAACAGCAGAGGTGACACCAAAACCGGTTCCTACGGCTGCACCGGCTACATCCACACCGCTTCCCACATCTACACCTGCACCGAAGCTGATCGGTGTAAAGACCAGTACTGCAAAATTTGTTTATCTTACCAACAGCACGAAGGGAGAGATCCGTGAGATCTATCTCCGCGCGGCAGGAGGGGAAGAATGGGGCAAAAGTCTTGTTCCTGCAGAAGCTACCATCAAAGATGCGGAGCAGGTGCAGATGTATTACACCCCGGATTCTGCAAGAGATGCCATCTATGATATGAAGATCGTAGACGGAGACGGAAATGCCTATGAGATCTACAGTGTACAGCTGAGCGATATGGAAAAGGCAAAACTGATGATCGATAACGGAGAAGCATACCTGACCTATACAAGCCTCAGTGACAAGAGTGAGAAGAGCACTATTGGCAATGTGGAAACGGATAACAGTGAGGCGGACAGCAGTGATTCCGCAGACAGCACAGATGCTTCAGATCTGACAGATAGTTCTTCCGGTATCACGGATACTTCTTCCGACAACAGTGATGGAAGCTATGACAACAGTGATGATGGAAGCTATGATAACAGTGATGACGGAAGCTATGACAACAGCGATGACGGCAGCGATGACGGAAGTTACGACAACAGCAGTGATGATGGAAACTATGACAGCAGTGATGATAGCGGCGACTATGTAGATGACAGCAGCAACAGCGGAAGCGGTGACGATTCTCTTGACAACAGTACAGATACAGATGACAGCGGAGACGGAGAGATTGTCTGGGATGATAACGGAGACTGGTCAGAGGAATAAACCGGGATCCTGTAAACAGAGGGAAACATGGAACAGACATTTCTTGAAAAACTGAAACGAGTAAAACCTGGGGATCTGCTTCACATCATCAAGTTTATCCTGGCATTTCCCATTGCGATGGTCTACAGACTTTTTCGCAGGGATCTCTGGCTTCTCTGTGATACAGAGAATGAATGCCGGGATAACGGATTCTGGCTGTACAAATATCTGAGAGAAAATACCAGTGAGGATGCAGTGTACGCCATCAATAGAAAATCTCCGGATTATGCCCGGGTAAAAAATCTGGGACCTGTGATCCAGTATGGAAGCTTCCGCCACTGGATCTACTATCTGGCTGCATCAAAAAATATCAGCTCCCAGAAAATGGGAAAACCAAACGCAGCCATCTGCTATGTGCTGGAGGTTTACGGAATCCTACGGAACAAGCGGGCGTTCCTGCAGCATGGGATCATTACGGCAGATCTTAGTTTTCTGTACTATCCGCATACAAAAATGAGCCTTTTTGTTACCAGTACCTATGATGAGTGGAAATATGTCAATGACCGGTACGGATATCCGGAAGGCTATGTGCAGGAGCTGGGACTGTGTCGTTTTGACCAGCTTCATGATATGAAGGTAAAAAAGAACCAGATCCTGATCATGCCGACCTGGCGTATGTATATCCGCAATGAGATCTCAGCCTCTGATCACGAGCTGGAAGCACAGAAATTCATGGAAACCGATTATTACCGGTACTGGGATGCACTTCTCAAGGATGAGAGACTGATCCGCTATATTGAGGAGAACGATCTTCAGATCATCTTTTATCCGCACAGGGAAATGCATCGGTTCCTGAAATATTTTCATGTGGATCATCCGAAGATCACAGTGGCGTCCTGGCCTGAGTACGATGTGCAGACACTCCTTAAAGAGTCCGCAGTGCTGGTGACTGATTTTTCCAGTGTGGCCATGGACTTTGCCTACATGAAAAAGCCACTGGTCTACTACCAGTTTGACAATGAAAAATTCCGGCAAAGTCATCATCAGATCGGGTATTTTGATTTCCGGAAAGATGGCTTCGGTCCGGTATGTGTAACGGAACAGGAAGTAACGGACTGGCTGATCCGCCTGCATAAGCAGGGATTTGCCAATGAAGAGATCTATCTGGAAAGACACGGAAAATATTTTGATCTGTGGGATACAAAGAACTGTGAAAGAAATTACAAAGCGATCAAAGAAATGTAACAGGTGGTGAAAAATTGCAGCAGTTAATGGAAGCTCCGGCGGAGATCAAGGTAAAAACTAGGAAATTTTCGCTGACAAAAGGAACCATAAAGATCAGTTTTGAGCTGGAAGGATCCAGAGGAAGGATTCGTTCCCTGAAGCTGAAGCAGCGAAATGCAGTGTTGGATACAAGCTTTCCTTTTGAAATGCAGACAGCAAAAAAAGGAAATACGATCGTGTATCATGCACAGATCAATGTAGATCAGTATCCGATGGAAACCGCATTCTGGGATGTGGTGGCATCTGTGGATAAAGAAGGAAAAGGAAATTATGAGGATGCGATCCTGGGAGGCTTAAGTTCAAAACTTAAACTTAAGCTGATCCTTTTTCCAAGATGGACCAGAACCGGGGATGGGCATATGGTTTATCCCTTTGTCAACGGAGCAAGGCAGTTTACCATTCAATACCGGAAATATGATCCGAAATATGACAGCTATGCATTTATAGCAAAAGAATTTCTTGCATTATTCTGCTATTTTATCCTGAAACCTTACTGGGATCATAAGAAATTATGGCTGATCTGCGAGAAATACTGTACAATGGCACAGGACAACGGCCTCTATTTTTTCCGGTACTGTATGGAGCATGCACCGGAGAAGGACAGAAGTCGGATTTTTTATGTAATAGATAAAAAATGTCCGGATTATCAGGCTGTAAAAGAGTATGATGCCAATGTGATCCAGTTCATGTCATTTAAGTACATGATCTATCTCAGCGCTGCACGGTATCTGATATCTACCGATGCGATCCGGCATTTTTATATCTGGGATTCGCCCAACAGCATCTACAAGGTTCTGTATCAGGCACGGAAGAACATCGTATTTCTCCAGCATGGAGTGATGGGCTTCAAGCAATGCCACAGGACCTTTCATAAAGGCGGAGGCAATCAGATGGCACTGTTTGTGGTGTCTTCGGGTTATGAACAGAAGATCATCCATGATTATTTCGGATACGATAATGAAGAGATCATCATCACCGGACTGGCCAGATGGGATGTGCTGGAGGACAAGTCGGATCCGGCTCATAAAGAGATCCTGCTGATGCCTACATGGAGAAGCTGGCTGGAGGATATCAGCGAGGATCAGTTCAAAAAAAGTGAATACTATCAGCGTTATAAAGCATTTCTGCAGGATGAGAGGCTTAAGACTCTTCTGGAAAAGGAGGATATCACGCTGAACTTTTATATCCATCCGAAATTCAGGGAACATATCCGGAGCTTTCAGGTGGAAGACAGGCATATCCGGCTGATCCCATTTGGGACCATGCCGCTGAATCAGCTTCTGATGAGCTGCCATATGCTGATCACCGATTATTCTTCTGTTTCCTGGGATGTCTACTATCAGGAAAAACCGGTGGTATTTTATCCCTTTGATCTGGAAACCTATGAGAAAGTCCAGGGAAGCTATATGGACTACAAAAAAGATGTTTTCGGAGATCTGGCATGGGATCAGAACCAGCTGGTAGACCTTATCGGAGAATATGCGAGGAACGGATTCCGTGAAAAACCGGAATTTTCAGGAAGAAGAGATGAACTTCTTCCCTACAGGGACAATGACAACAGCAAACGAATCTATGAATATATAGCCAATGCTCAAATACCGGACAAACTGAAAAGAAGGCTGAAAGAGAAAAAATTTTAATATAAGGATACAAAAGGAGCAATATGAACAGGGAGTATGAATTTTCAGTAGTTGTTTTTGCAAAAGATACCGCAAAGCTTTACAGAACCTTTAAAAATGTACGTGAGGTCACACCGGAAGGAACGGTACAGATCCTTGCAGTATGCATTGCAGGAGATATGGATATTCCTGATGAACGGGACATGCGGGAGCTGGAGGAAGCCGGAGAAAAGGAGAAAGAGCTCAAGGACGAAGAGCTGGATAAGATCTACGGAGAGTTCAATCCGGAGGATCCTCGTTTCCGGGAGATGCTGGATGACCGGGATCTTTTATATATTGACGGACTGGAATGCGGGAATCTTGTGGCGGAGCTGAAGGATAAGATAGCCGGAAGCTATGTTGTTTTTGCAAAAGCCGGAATCCGTTTTTCCTCAAAATCCAGTGCAGAGATCAGACGCTGCTTTGAGGAAGAAAACAGAGATGTTGTCCTAACAAAGATCCGTGGAAAAGGAAATATCCATGTGCGGGAGCATAATAATTACTGTAACCGTTTCACCGAAAAAACAACGCTGGATAACAATGTATATCTTCTGCATCAGCTGTATACCGCTTACACATTTGCCGCAGATCAGGTGAAATGGGTATCCGAGATCCGTCCGGAGGTCTGGTATCTGGATGTGATGACCATGGTATATCAGTCCGTTGTAAGCTGCCGGAGTCTGGGAGTGGCTTCAGGGGAAGATATCTATGTGCAGATCCTTGCGGACCATCTCATGGTGGAGGACTGGAAGAACATGCTGCAGGATCCGGACCAGCTGGAGGTATTTTATCAGGAATTTTTCCGAAAGATCGCAGACTGCAGAATAAAAGAAAATCCTGTTCATGAAAAAAATGCAGATTATGTGCTGCTGTATTACAGCGCAAAAATAGCTGATATCATATTTGATAACGAGAAGCTTGATGAAGAGAAAAAGTGCAGATATGAGGAAGGCATCGAAAGCTTCCTGAAGCAGATGGAGTTTCCGGAGATCGTGATGTCCAATCAGCATATCAGCAGGGCAAACAAAGTATATCTTCTCCGGAAATATTATCCGGATATATGCAAAAAATTTCCGGATCAGGCAGACACGATCCTGAATCCCATATATGACAATCTCCGTGTCAAGATATTCCAGCCGGAAAAAGACCAGCTGCACTGTGAATTTTCCATTGTGGAGCCTGTGAGCAGGACAAACCGTGCATATATGATGACTGGTGGCAACACCTATGAAGCCAGATGGAAATATACTCTGGAAAGAACCGGCTGGTGCAGAGAAGAAAGTGCCGTTGAGAAGCTGTATATCGTGGACATTCCGCTTTCCGAGATCCGGGAGTTTATCAGCTGGGGCACAGGCACAGATGGACATATAAACAAAATGTACAATATTTCCTACGGAAAATATGTGCCATTTACAAAGAAGCTGCCGCTTTTCCTGCATATAGAGGATAAGCTTCTGTATCTTAACGAAAAAGTCCGGATGATCCGTGGAGAGGATCAGGAAGATGCAAAGGTTCTGGGCCATCAGTATGAAGTAACGGTAGAGCCATACAGTCAGAGCAGGGAGAAACAGCTGAAGAAAAAACGCACCAAAGCAATATTTTCTCAGGGAAAGGCCGGAAAAAAGGCAGTTCTCGTGCGTAAGCTCTACGAGATGCAGAAGGCGAAGCAGAAAAAGCAGATCTGGCTGATCTCCGATCGTACAACACGCGGAGATGATAACGGCGAAGTGATGTTCCGCTATCTCTGCGCCAATCCGGACCCTACGGTGGAGCCGTACTTTGTAGTCAACAAGGATACACAGGATTATGTGGAAATGAAGAAGCTTGGAAAGGTTGTGGAGCCTTTCTCCTGGAAGCATAAGCTTCTGTTCCTGCTGAATGAATTTTCACTGTCCTCCCAGGCTAACAAACCGGTGATCAATCCTTTTGGAAAGCTGGAGTATCTGTACCGCGATATCATCTATGACAAAAAGCTGGTATTTTTACAGCATGGTGTGACCAAAGACAACCAGTCCAAGTGGCTGAACAAATACAACCGTAATCTTTTCGGATTTATCGTCAGCACAAAGCCGGAATATGATTCTGCCTTTACCTATGACTATTTTTATCCGGAAAAAAATATCTGGCTTACGGGAATGCCGCGTTATGACCGTCTGGTCCATGATGAGCGCAAGTATGTGACGGTGATGCCTACCTGGCGCAAAAGCCTTTCCTCAGGAACCGATGCCAGAGGGGTATGGCAGCTTGGAAAAGAATTTCAGGAAAGCGAATATTTCCATTTTTATGATGATCTTCTCAACAACGAAAGACTTCTGGGAGCGGCAGAGAAGTACGGATATACCATCTGCTTCATGCCTCACCCAAATACCATTGACGGTCTGCATATGTTCCGTCATGATCCACGGGTAAAATTTATGGATTCGTCTTATTCCTACAAGGACATTTTTGCCCAGACAGATCTGATGATCACGGACTATTCTTCGGTTGCCTTTGATTTTGCATATTTGAGAAAACCCATCGTATACTCCCAGTTTGACAGAGACAGCTTTTTCAGTGGCGCGCATTCCTACACAGAGGGATACTTTGACTATGAGAGAGATGGCTTCGGAGAGGTGGAGCATACACTGGACGGAACTGTGGACCGGATCATCGAATATATGGCAGACGGCTGTCAGATGAAAGAGGAATATCGGAAACGAATGGATGAGACCTTTGCATTTAATGACCGTAACTGTTCCAAACGAGTTTATGAGAGGATCATCGAGAATCGGTAATATGGAGGTTGGATTTTGGAAGGAAAGCAGGCAATAAAGTTTGATAAATATAATTCTCAGGCGATGAAGGGCATTGCCATTGTTATAATGCTGTTCCATCATATGTATCTGAGTCAAGACAGATTTGAGGGGCTGAATGTTGTTTTCACTCCGTTTTCAGCAGATCGGATCATGTATCTGTGCAGAACATTTAAGATCTGTGTACCGATCTATGCATTTATTTCCGGATACGGACTGTATCTCAGTTACAGAAAAAATAATTCTACACCTGGCAAGTGGACAGCCAAAAGACTGATAAAAACAATGGGAGGGTTCTGGATTATATGGGGGCTTTCTGTTGTGAGCTCACAGCTTTATAACGGCTATGCCGTGGCCAGATATTTCGGAAACGGAAATATTGCCAAAGGTGTTAGCGCAATGGTGCTGGATTTTTTTGGTCTGGCGAAACTTTTCGGAACTTCGACTCTGAACGGAACCTGGTGGTATATGAGTGCGGCGATCATTTTTATCATCTGCGTGCCACTGTTTATGATAAAGGAAGAATATCTGGTATTTATTCTTGTGGCTGTTGCGGCATTTCCACGGATAATTTCCCTGGAGGTTATGGGAATTACGGGTATTTATGCATTTTTACCGGTATTTCTCATGGGAATGTGTGTAGCCAAGTATGATCTGTTTAACCGATGGTTTAAGATATGGAATGCTGGAATGAAGCATGTTTTCAAATTTCTTCTGGAGCTTCTTGCGGTGTTTATTTTGTATAAAGCGTACAGAACTTTGCCGCTGACGGTATACAGTGAGATCCACTGGGGTGTGTATCCAATTGTATTTATGGCATTTTGCTGCGAATTTATTAATGTCATTCCGGGAGTGCGACAGATTTTATTGTTCCTCGGAAAACATTCCATGAATATATTTCTGATACATACATTTATAAGAAAATATTCTTTTGTGTATGTGAGTGGATATTTTCTGACCAATACACTGACGCTTCTGCTGGCTTCACTGGCAGTGTCCATAGCGCTGGAATGGCTGAAAAAGGTAAGCGGATACAACCGCCTGATCCAGAACATCTGTGTGAAAGCAGAACAGATTATATAAAAATATAAAAAATCCTGAATT
>OGQF01002210.1_pt1 | contig 11601 bp, 8 predicted proteins | sample 1553141 | NCBI WGS metagenome assembly OGQF01 (sample SAMEA2580005, study PRJEB22360) | human gut metagenome | biome: human gut; feature: human-associated habitat; material: faeces | place: Denmark | collected 2008/2010
AAAAAGCAGACAGGGGAACAGTTACAATAGGAGAAAAAGTAACCATTGGATACTATGACCAGAACCATCAGGGACTTGACCTTAAAGCTACAATCTTAAATGAATGTAAATCTTCGGTAGGAGTAAGAATGAAATTGTCTTTGTCGAATTTTTGATAAAGAGCATAATATGAGGCTGGAGAAACTGCATGTTTTAATATAAAGTCTTTTGAAAACTTTATTTGTTTATTAATGATAGAATCCCACGTCTGAAGTAAACGGTACCGTTCTGTATCGTATGTTTTGTCTGCTGCTAAATTTGTATAGATGTTTCGTAGAGAATCCAATTGGGTGACGGTGTTGTTTAATTGGAAGTTTAGTAATTTGACCCAAAGTGAATTTTCAGATCCATCTACCCAATAGTTTTGGCTTAATCCTTTGAATGACCCACTTAGTTCTATATTTTCATCTGCTTCTGCAATAAAAGTGATTGCTTCTCTAGGACCGACTTTAACATTGTAAAATGTAGGTTGTTCCACAAATGTTTTGAATTTGAATTCTCCATTTTTATTACTTTCTGTGGAATCAATAATTACAGTATTATCAACATTCAGTTGTTCTAAATAGATTTTTTGCTTACCTGCTTCTTTGATATGTCCAGTGATGTTTACATTGGTTTTATTGCACGAAGCTAATAGAAGCACAATGGCTGCGGAAGAAATAATAGTCTTTATCATTTGTTTAAAACAGTATTAGATGATAGATAAATTCAGCAACGAAAATACAATTTTTTTGTATTATGCAAAAGCATTCTTTGTCTGCATATGGAATATATTAGAATGTTGTTAAATTTTTGTCAAGAAGGCCCTGTATATTGGTTGAATATTGCTAAAACATATATATTTGTCCAATATGATTAGAGTGAGCATAAAAATATTCCACTATTTTATCCTATTGATTACAGGGATAGCTCTCATTGGAGTCAATGTTCGGCTTCTACATTGCTGTCATTCAGAAAGTAGTATTGTAGAAGTGAGAATGATGCCTGATGAAGAGGAGATGCCTTGTAGTGATGATTGTTGCGGAAAAAAGCAGTGTCATACTCATTCACAGCATAATTTTTATAAAATAACTGACTTTTCTCGGGTTGAACCTAATTTTTATCTTTTGCATATTGTTTGTATTCTGCCACAAATGGTAGAATATGTACCTTTGATATTAAATGTTTTAAATCAAGCGGTTAAATTAGAAGGCACGAAATCATATCTTGATCCGCCTGCTTGTGCGTTTTTATGTACTTATCTTTGTTAGCCTATTATTTTAATAGGGTAGTTCTTGCTGCCTATAGAGTGGTGTGGGGTGTTGTAATGACACAAAGAATGTAGATTATATTTTTTAGTATATAGCAATAGAAATGAAATTTTTATTTTTAATCGCTTTGTTAGCAATGGTGACTACAACTATGGCTCAAAGCATCAAGGGACGTGTTGTCGAGGAAAATGGTGGTAAAAAAGTAAGTTTACCAGGTGCAAATGTTGTTTGGGAAGGGACAACAGAAGGAGTTGTAACAGATGAAAATGGTCGATTTGAATTAAAATGGCATAATGTAGGTAAATTAGTTGTAAGTTTTATAGGTTTTCAAACAGTAGTAGTGCCTGTTAGCGCTTCGGATAAAGAGATTGAAATATTGCTGGAATCTGGAGAAGTTCTAGATGAGGTTAAAGTAATGACGAGAGGTAATACAACAATCATGAGTACCCGTGGACCGATTATAGAACAAGTGATAACAGGAGAAGAGCTTTGTAAGGCTGCTTGTTGTAATTTGGGGGAGAGTTTTACAACTAATGCTTCTGTTGATGTGGCTTATGCAGATGCTGTAACAGGAGCAAAGCAGATACAATTGTTAGGACTTACAGGTAAATATGTACAGATGATGACCGAAAATATGCCAAATTTCCGGGGAATTTCTTCTCTTTATGGTTTGAATTATCTTCCAGGCCCATGGATGAGTGCTATTTCTGTATCTAAAGGAGCAGGATCTGTTATTAATGGTTATGAGGCTATTGCCGGTCAAATTAGTGTGGATTATAAAAAGCCTACAACAAGTGAGAAAGTATTTGTGAATGGTTATGGAAGTAGTGAAGGGATGATAGAGTTTAATGCTAACACGGGTATTATTCTGAATGATAAATGGAGTACTGCCTTATTAGTACATGGGGATTGGTTGACTGTAGACCACGATTCTAATCATGATGGTTTTTTGGATATGCCGGAAAAGAAGCAATATAATTTAATGAATCGTTGGCAGTATAAAACTGATAAGTGGAATTTGCAGTTTGGCGGGAAGTTCCTTGATGAAAAACGACTTGGTGGGCAAAAAGGTTTTAAGAGGAGTATGCGAGGTGAGTATGGTGTAGATAAGTTATATGGTATAGGTATTGATTCTCGTAGATACGAGGGATTTCTTAAATTGGGGTATTTGATGCCACAATATGAAAATACCAGTATGGCATGGATTGTCAATTATACCGATCATAATCAAGACTCATATTATGGAGCGCGCGATTATCAAGCTCGTCAGCAGACTGTTTTTGCCAATTATATTTTTCAGTCAATCTTTGGTAATAACGAAAATCAAAAGTATTCTGCAGGTGTAACGTTTAATTTTGACCGTTTCGACGAATCATTCAATGACTTTGATATTTTAGCTCTTAAACCCACTAAACGAGCAGATTTTGTGCGGTCAGAACGGGTGATTGGTGCTTTTTTTCAGTATACCGGTGCTTTTTGGGAAAAGCTGACAGTAATGGCTGGTTTGCGTTATGACTATCATAATTTGTTTGGAGGATTTGTTACTCCTCGCTTGCATTTGGCGTATGCTCCAGATGATTTTACTATGTTAAAATTTTCAGCAGGGCATGGCGCTCGAACAGCGAATATATTGGCCGATAATAGCTATCTTCTTGCATCAACTAATTCTGTGTATGTAAATAATAAGCTGTTGGTAGAGCATCCCGAAGAGTTAGACCGTCTGGATATGGAGCAGGCATGGAATTTTGGGGTGCAGTTAAATAGAAAATTCATTCTGTTTGGTAGGATGTTGAATATTAACTTGGATTATTACCGTACAGATTTTACAAATCAAGTGGTTGTTGATAATGAAACGGAGGCGGGTAAGGTTAATTTTTATAATTTGGATGGAGATTCTTATTCCAATTGCTATCAGGTGGAGGTGAAGTATGAGTTAATACCTCGCTTGGATGTTACAGGAGCTTATCGTTATAATGATGTCAAAAGTACGATTGGCGGTGAATTGAAAAGAGCTGCTTTGCAGAGTAAATTCAAAGGATTGTTGAATTTGTCTTATTATACAAATATGAAAAAATGGCAGTTTGATTTTACTGCCCAATTTAATGGACCCGGTCGTATACCTTTGAATCCTGCTATTCCGTCTGATCGGCAAAATGACGAATTCGACACTTTTACCGTGATGAATGCTCAGGTTACAAAATTTTTCCGCAAATGGAGTATTTATGTCGGTTGTGAGAATTTAGGTGATTTTACTCAAAGCAATCCCATACTAGGGGCTGATAATCCTTGGAGTAGTGGTTTTGATTCTTCTAAAATTTGGGGCCCTGTGCATGGTCGTAAATTTTATGTAGGAGTGCGTTTTGCGATTGATAGGGATTAATTTTTTTTAGATGATTAATTATTTTGATTTTTAATACAATAAAACGAAAAACAATGAGAACAATCCGCTTTGTATTGATGTTGGCAATTATGTTGATTGCTGCAGTATCTGTTAATGCAGAAAAAAAAGGAGAAAAGACTGTGATATTTAATGCTAATCTTCACTGTAAGTCTTGTGTCGCAAAAGTAGAGAAAAATATTCCTTTTGAAAAAGGAGTAAAAGGCCTTAAAGTAGATATGGAAACACAGACGATTACAATTACTTTTCGGGAAGATAAAAATAATGAAGAGAACTTGAAAAAGGCTATTGAAAAATTAGATATTCAAGTGAAAGGAACTCTGGATGCTGTTCCAGAGAAAAAGACTGATTCTTGCTGCGAAGGCAAAAAGTGTGGTAATAAGTAGCCGAAAATAGAAAGAACTGCTTAAATAAAAAGAGTCCGACATTATGCCGGACTCTTTTTGTTGTAACGTGTTTTTTATAAATCGTTATATTTACCTTCTTTATCAAAGGCTTCGAGAGCTGCATTTACTCCCGGAGTGTCCTCTTTATAAGTTACACCAAACCATTTGGCATCGGTTTTTAAAACTTTTACTTTAGCTACACCTGTTTTAAGAGCTTGGTCTACTACTTTGGGTATATAAAATTCCGATTTTAAATTCTCTTTGTTGGCAGGATAAAATTCAACAAACTGCTTTTCTATTTCCTTGAAGATATTGGGAGTAAATGCCCAAAAATTCATTGAAACCAGATCATCTGCCTGTAAGATCACTCTGCTTTCTTCGTCTTTAATCGTGCCATCTGCTTGAGCTGCAATCTTTGTACGCTCTGTTACGGTAGTTAGATGACCGTTAGAGTCTGATTCGCAGACACCTCTTGAAACAGTGCCATTTTCGGAGAGCGTGGAAGCCAAACGATATCCGACCAATCCATATTCTTGGTCATTCGCTTCGTTGGCAAGAAAATCATGTGCTTTAACGAAAGCGTCACTGCCATAGAAGTCATCTGCATTTAAGGCTGCAAATGGTTCGTTGATTTCATCTTTTGCACTCCAAATGGCATGGGCGGTGCCCCAAGGTTTTTCTCTTTCAATGGGAGGCATTCCGCCAGGCAGGCGGTCCATACTTTGGTAGCAATATTTAGTTTCAACTAATCCTTCTGAATACTTGCCGACAAAGTCAATAAATTCTTTTGCAAAACTTTCTCTGATAACAAAAACAATCTTATCAAAGCCTGCGTGTACAGCATCATATACTGTATAGTGTAATAATGCCTTTTGGTGAGGTCCGAGTGGGGTGATTTGTTTTAAGCTCCCGAATCTTGACCCCATTCCTGCTGCCATGACTAAAAGCGTTGTCTTTTTTTTCATATGCTTTCCTTTTATGTTGTTTAATGGTTTTTGCATGATTAGTGATACTCTTTTTTAAAGAGTATCACCGTGTTTGTGTACATATTTGGCAAATACCTCCATGGCTTCGTATTCTGCCATGCCTAAGCGGTTGTATATATCTGCAGTATTTCTGTTGCGGTCCTCTGCTCTTTGCCAGAATTCACGAGGATCATCGCCTGGGAAGGCCGGTCCGTTATTCTGTGAGCCGTGGCGGTAGATAGACTTGCGTTTAATTGCTAATTCAGCCGGACTGATAGGTACTGCCATGTCTACTTTTTCAATTTCCCATTCCATCCATGCTCCACGATACCACCATGTATTACATTTTTTGAACCATTCGTCTTCATCAACGATATTGTATGCCCTTAAAATAGCATCAAGGCATACTCCGTGTGTGCCATGAGGATCGGCAAGGTCTCCTGCTGCATAGATCTGATGAGGTTGTACTTCTCGTAGTAATTTTACAATGATGTCAACGTCTGTTTGGCTCAATGGATTCTTTTTTACAGTACCTGTTTCGTAAAACGGAAGGTTCAAGAAGTGTACTCTTTCTTCTGGTACTCCCAAGTAACGGTCTGCTGCGCGAGCTTCTGCACGGCGTAAAGCTGCCTTATATTTTAACAGGTTGGAAGCTTCTGCTTTTCCCTCTTGTTTGGACAAGATGTCTTCTTTTATTTGAGCAAAAACCTCTTCCATCTTTTGAAGATCTCCTTCGCCTATTTTCGTAAAGGCACATGCAATATCCATTTGTTGGTATAGATAGTCGTCTAATACAGCAATGCTGCCGGATGTTTGATAGGCAACGTGTACTTCATGGCCTTGTTCTACCAAGCGAGCAAAAGTTCCTCCCATAGAGATAACATCATCATCTGGGTGGGGACTGAAGATTAATACTCGTTTCGGATATGGAGTGGCACGTTCCGGACGGGTAGAATCGTCTGCATTGGGTTTGCCTCCTGGCCATCCGGTTATTGTGTGTTGCAGGTCGTTGAATACTTGTATGTTGACTTTGTTTGCCGACCCAAATGTTTTTATCAGGTCAGTCATGCCGTTTTCAATATAGTCTTTGTTTTCAACCTTTAAGATCGGTTTACCGACTTTCTGGCATAACCAAATAACTGCTTTGCGAATCAGTTTGTCGTTCCATTCAACTTTGCTGACCAGCCATGGTAAATTTGCTCGAGTCAAATCTTCTGCGGCTTTTTCATCAATGACAAATTGCACATTGGGATGCAATTGCAGGAAGGTTGCGGGTACAGAATCTGATACACTTCCTTCTACGGTTGCTTTGATGATCGGAGCTTTCTTTTCTCCCCAAGCCATCAAAATGATTTTGTGTGCTTTCATAATAGTACCGACCCCCATCGTGATAGCACGTGTCGGAACTTTCTCTCTTCCGCCAAAGTCGCCAGATGCATCTTTGATGGTCAAATCATTTAGGTAAACCATGCGGGTTGATGACGAAAGGGTGGAGCCCGGTTCGTTAAAGCCAATATGGCCGGTACGTCCGATTCCTAAAATCTGAATATCCAATCCTCCGGCAGCTTCAATGGCTTTTTCGTAATTTTTGCAGAATTCCTCTATTTGTTCTTTGTGTAGAGTCCCGTCTGGGATATGGATGTTGGCAGGGTCTATGTCTATATGGTCAAACAGATGATGGTGCATAAAATAATGATAGCTTTGCTCTGACTCTTTAGGCATGGGCAAGTATTCATCAAGATTAAATGTCACCACATTGCGGAATGATAGTCCTTCCTCTTTGTGCATACGCACTAATTCTTGATATAATTTTATAGGAGAAGAGCCTGTTGCTAATCCCAAAACACATTGTTCGTTTTTTGTAGCTTTTGTACGAATTAACTCTGCGATTTCTTGTGCAACAGCTTTTACTGCATCTGCAGGTTTTTCGTAAATACTGATAGGCAGTTTCTCAAATCTGTCTGCTCCTTCGCCTCTGGCGATGTAATTGTTTGTTTTCATAGACAATATATATTGTTTTAACTAGTACAATGAAAAGTTACTTTCACTGTCGTAATATAAGTGTTCCATAACAAGACTAAGTGTCCCTAGTATGCAAGCGTCTTCTGCTAATGAACTTGTTTTAAGTTCACATTGACTTTTCAATCTTGTTAATGTGTATTTATCAATAGAATGTTGTATGGATGATAGAATGATATCGTGTGCTTTGGTGATTTTGCCGCCAATTACAATCAATTCGGGATTGAATAAATGTATCAGACCAGCTAATGCTTCGCCGATATGTTCGCTGGCACGTTGCAATAATTCAATGGCAAAAATATCATCTTCTTGTGCTGCTTGGATAATTGATTCAAGCGTTACATCCTCAGCTCGTTTGGCGATGGCTGTTGCTTTGCCGGCTTCAATGGCTTTGCGGGCTGATTTTACAATTGATCTGCCTGCTGCAACTGTCTCCAGACAGCCGATTTTGCCGCAATAACACAATTCTTCTGTTCCCGGAATGCGAATATGACCAAATTCTCCGGCCATCCCTTTGAATCCGCTATAAGGCCTTCCGTTGAGAATCATGCCCATGCCAATACATTCACTGATACTTACACACAAGGCATGAGAAGCGTCGCGTGCATTGCCGAAAGTGTGTTCTGCCAATGCCATCGTGCTTGAGTCGTTGTCTATAAATACCGGAATGCCCAGCATTTTCTCTAATTTCTGACGGATATTGCAATCATCAAAACTTAAGTACGTAAAAGAATTGCCCTCTTTGTCAATTAAACCTGGCAAAGAAACTCCGGCTACTTTTATCTTAGCTCTGGGAATTTTTAAATCAATGAGGCTTTTTTCGATTTTTTGCTGCAAATCTTGTAAAATAGCTGTGTTGTCATGACTTTCCAAAATGGAAGGAAAGGTTTGAACACTACCTATGACCTCTTTGCGTAGGCTGAATATGGCGATTTTTAATTGTTCGCGTCCTAAATCTATGCCCATGATATAGGCTGCGTCTGGATTTAGTGCAAAAATATGAGGACGCTTGCCTCCAATTGAGGCTCCTTGACCTTGATCAAGCACCCAACCCTCTTCTATTAATTCATCGATAATTTTACTGATGGTGGGAGTTGTCATGTTAGTTAAACGACAAATTTCAGGTTTTGATAAGGTTTCAAAGCGGTAAAGATCACGTATGATATCTTTCTTTTGTTGATAGCGTTTTTCTTTCAGCCCCGGAAGGGTATGTTTGTTTTCGGTTTGCATTATGTATTTAATTCTATTATTTTATTGATTAACTTATTGGTATATGTGAGCTTTACTCCTATTGAAGCATACGTCAACTATTATCGCTGAAATAAATAAATGGCGTATTACTATACCACATAAATTTAAACTTCATTCTGTTCACAAAGATATAAAAACTTTGTAAAATAATTGCAGAACTCTGTTTTTTTAATTCTAAATTTTGATGAGGTTTGTAATATCTGCAGTTGTAGTTTATAATGAATCCATTTAAACTTCCTTGGCTGCAAGTTGTCCGCAGGCCGCATCAATGTCTTTTCCTTTGCTGCGACGTATGTTGACCACCATATTGCAATTTTCCAGGTATTTTACGAATTCATCGCGTTTTTTGTCTGGACTGTGTTGAAAACCAGAGCCTTCCACATTATTGTATTCGATAAGGTTTATTTTGATGGGGAATTGCCGGCAATAAAAAGCTAGGGCTTTGGCATCTTCCAGACTGTCGTTGATATCTTTTAGCAGCAAATATTCGAAAGTTGGACGTGTCCCTGTCTTTTCGACAAAATATTTCAGACTGTCTGCCACCTCTTTTAATGAATAAGCTTTGTTTATCGGCATTAGTGAAGTGCGGACGCTTTCTTTGGCTGCATGAAGTGATACCGCAAGGTTGAAGCGTACGCCGTCATCTGCCAGTTGGCGGATTTTATCGGGAATGCCGGCTGTCGATACGGTGATGCGGTAGGGCGACATGGCAAGACCGTCTTCTGCTGTGATACGTTCAATGGCTGCCAATACATTGTCGTAATTTAACATGGGTTCGCCCATGCCCATGAAGACGATGTTCGAAAGCGGAAATCCTTGGGCTTCTGCAGCCATTTTAGCCGCTGTCACCTGATTGAAAATTTCGCCGTAAGTAAGATTCCGTTTGAATCCCAATGTGCCTGTTGCGCAGAATTTGCAGCCTAATTTACATCCCACCTGCGAAGATACACATACGGTGAATTTTTGATTGCCTGGAATGAGCACACTTTCTATAACTTCACCGTCATGTAATTTCCAGGCTGTTTTAGTGGTTCCGTCTGTTGCCGTCTGTATGTGGATCGGTTCTAAATTATCGAAATACCAATTTTGTTTTAGCAGTTCGCGTGTCGTACGCGACAAATTCGTCATCTCTCCAAAGTCCGTAACGCCTCGTTGCCAAATCCATTGCCATATTTGTTTGGCCCGAAAAGCCTTTTCTCCATTAGAAATAAGGAAATTAGTGATATCCTGTAATGATGCTTGTCTGATGTTTTGAGATGAATTGTCCATAAAACTATTGTAATGAAAGTGAATGTGTTTGCAAAGATAGTCAACTCTTTGTTAAAATAAAATGAAATCCTAGTTACATGCAGATTTAATTATATTTTTGCCCTGTAATAGAAAGGTGAGTTATAATTTTTCACGAAAACGATTGTTTTTAATTAAAATGTATAACTTTGGGGTGCGAAAAATAGAATTTAATAACACTATAATTTACATGAAGAGGATTATCATTATTGCGGCTGCTCTGCTTGCCGTATCTATGGCAAAAGCAGACGAAGGTATGTGGTTACTTTCGCGTTTAAAGCAGCAAAACATTGAAAAAATGCAGCAAATGGGCTTCAAGCTTACTGCTGAAGATATTTATGACATCAACAAACCGGGCATCAAAGACGCAATCGTTGGTTTGGGTAATGAAGGACGTCCGTTCCGTCACTTCTGTTCTGGTGAAATCATTTCTCCGAATGGTCTGTTGTTGACCAATCACCATTGTGGTTTCGATGCTATTCAGGCTCATTCGTCTGTGGAGCACGACTATTTGCGCGATGGCTTCTGGGCTTATAAAATGGAAGATGAATTGGCAAATCCGGGTACTACTGCTTCTATCTTGGAGCGTATGGAGGATGTAACCGACCGCGTGAATGCTGTATTGGATGATAAAATGAATGAGGCAGAGCGTGAGGCTGCTATCAATCAGGTTTCTGCTGAAATTATAAAAGAAGCCACCAAAGGTACTAAATTGAGCGGACAGGTACAGGCTATGTTTGAAGGCAATCAGTTCTTCCTGTTCTTGTATACTATCTACAAGGATGTTCGTTTGGTAGGAGCTCCTCCTCAGAGCATGGGTAAATTCGGAGGTGACACAGACAACTGGATGTGGCCGCGTCATACAGCCGACTTCTCAATGTTCCGTATCTACACAGCTCCGGATGGAAGCCCTGCTGAATATTCTAAAGATAATGTTCCTTTGAAACCGAAACATTTCTTGCCGGTATCAATCAAAGGTGTGAAAGATGGCGATTTTGCAATGATTATGGGATTCCCCGGAACCACCGACCGTTATTGCACCAGCTTTGGCTTGGAGAATACGATGGATGTAACCAATACAATCCGTCATAAAGTGCGCACTGATAAATTGGCTATCATGCGTGAAGGTATGGAAAAAGACCAGAAAACCCGTATCCAATATGCTTCTAAATATGCCAGTTGTGCCAATTATTGGAAATATTCAAACGAGCAGAACAAAGCTCTGCGTAATTTGAATACAATGGGTAATAAACAGGCTATCGAACGTGAATTTACAGCATGGGTGAATGCAGATCCTGCCCGTAAGGCTATGTATGGAAATGTTTTGTCTGATATCGAACAGGCTTACAAGGGTTTGAAAGAATTCTCTGTTGCTGAAACATATGCTCAGGAAGCGTTGGCTGGACCGGAATCTCATCTGTTCGCTTATCAGGCTGGACGTGGAATCGAATTGCTTGGTAAAGCTGAAACTTCTGATAAAGAGAAAGAGGCTATCAAGGCTCAGCTCGGAGAAATGGCAAAAGCGTTCTATAAAGACTTCAATGCTGATGTAGATGCTAAATTGTTTGCAGTATTGTTCAAGGTGTATAGCGACAATGTGAGTGAAGAATTACATCCGGAGGTAATTGCCTTGATTAATAAAAAATACAAGGGTGACTATAACAAGTATGCTGCTGAGTTGAAAGCTAAATCAGTATTTATGAGTGAAGAGGCTTTCGCTGCATTCCTGGCAAAACCTGATATGAAAAAATTGGCAAAAGACCCGGTTTATCAGGCAGGAAAATCGTTCTATACCATTTACTTGAAATTATCTACCATGACGAAAGCTATCCGTGAACAAATCAAACGGGGCAACCGTTTGTTCGTACGTGGATTGATGGCAATGAATCCTGACAAGGCATGGGCTCCGAATGCAAACTCTACTATCCGTTTGACTTACGGAAAAGTAGGAAGCTACAAACCTCGCGATGCTGTCTTCTATGACTACTATACAACATTGGCGGGGG
>OGQF01002214.1_pt1 | contig 11584 bp, 10 predicted proteins | sample 1553141 | NCBI WGS metagenome assembly OGQF01 (sample SAMEA2580005, study PRJEB22360) | human gut metagenome | biome: human gut; feature: human-associated habitat; material: faeces | place: Denmark | collected 2008/2010
ACCTTTCCCTGTAACCAGCCCGTTAGCCAGTCCTGTGTCTGTAGCAAAAACGGTGCACAGCAGAAAGATTCCGCTGATAGCGAGCAGTGAGTAACTTATATATTGTCTGTATTTCATAAATCAACCGTAAAATACTGTTTCCCCTCTTTATAAATAAACACCTGTTCCTCCCGTCCTTTGGTCCGGTCGCGCAACCATAACAACGCATTGTCCGGAACACGGTATTCCAGTTCCCAGCCGGTAGCCGTTTGAACCCCGAGCGATTTCCACCCGTTTACTCCGTCCTGATAGAAGAGCTCGTATTCATCTCCCGGCCAGACATAATTGTCATCATTTCGTGGTGAGAAAACGACTTTTCCAATCGTTGTTGTTTTTCCCAGATCATATGTGATAAAACAAGAAGTATCTCTTGCCTGAAAATAGCTGAGTATATCTCCGTCTGTTATATGATCCAATGCCCGTACAGGTTCTATATCGTTCATTCGTTTTAATGGAATCTGTTCTTTGCATAAGGAATCCTTGAAAACAGAAAGCTCACTGAGTTCCATTCGTTTTCCTGATGGAGCGATATATTTTATGTATCTGTATTTCTTGTTAATATCCGGTGGGGTCAGTTCGTAATAATTGTAATCCAATGTATCATTGAACTGATATACCAGATCCGGTCGGGTAAAAGAAAGATCTGCACTCACTTCTATTTTCGATCCGATAATGGCCCGATAAAGAAATTCGGCAATAGTTGGCATAAGCGACATTTTTCTTTTCAGTATAACTTTTTTCATGGAGGTCGTATCCGGCTTTAGCAAATGAACTGTTTCATCCTTATAAATAAACGGAAAACCTGCTGCCCGGTGGTTTTGCCCGTCCGAGATCAAAGGCTGGTAAATAACATCCGGTTCCAGATTTTGGAAAGTCACATTCCCCTTGTTGTTGTGTGCGATATCGACCGGAATCCATCCGCCCGGACTGAAAACGCCCAGATAGATATAATCTTCGTATGCAGACTGCACGGAGACGGATACTTCATTCTCACCGAAATAATTGGCTGTCACATCTTTGATAAAACGATCCCTGAATAAAGCCGGCACTTTATTGTCTTTTGTAATTCCGGAAAACGGTTCATCCTGTGCTCCGAAGCAGTAGCGGTAGACTTTCCCCTTTTTTCTGCCGTCGGTACCCGGATTTATGCGGGATGCTTCAAACTCATTGAAACCGAACTGGATGAACTTTCCAGTCGTATCTCGTAGCACTGTCCAGAAATGAGGATGTTGGTATTCAGGAGAATAAACAAAATATTCACTGGCGACAGGAATGCCGCAGGCACGCATGGCATAAAGTGTGACATCGCAAGCCTCCCTACAGAAACCGACGCGATGATAGAACAGAAAGTCCGCACTTTGATGAGGTATGTTAAAATCCGTGTTCCAACGGTAATAAACTCTTTTCAGATCTTTATCGACGGCTTTGCAAGCCTCAATCACATCATTCCCCTGATAAGCCGAGTCGAGTATGGCCGTATAATAATCATGGTACAGCTTCCGCCAGGATGACAACGGCTCGTCTCCGATCCGGTAAGGAAGGATCAGTTCGCAAAAATCATCGAATCCCAGATTCCGGTTCCACGGATACCTTTTCCACACATCGAAGGCCAGGTCGATATTCTCGATCAGGTAATCAGCCGTGATCACTTTGGCGTCATATACTTTCGGCAGTGAATAGAAAGAAACCCGTTGCCATTTTGTTATCACCTCTTTAGGAACGGCTTCTCCTTTATCTTTTTGTATCAATACCGGTTTGATAGAATCCAGTTGCCATCCTTCATATCCGTACCATCGGGGCATATTACGAATCAGGAAACGGGCGGCTTCCAGTTTTTCCGGATTATTCTCATAATGACTTAATACCTTTTCCAGTTCGCCCCGGTTATCCCCGGCAAACAAGAGTGCTTGCTCCAGACGTTTGCTATCCGATGAAGCGCAAGCCATAAGAAAAACGGCTAATAGTATGTTTATTCCTGTTATAAATACTTTTTTCATTGTTTTCCGGATAATCCAGGTTTTACCGACAATATACTCTTCGGGTAGTAATCTCCAATAGCGCGAATCCTGTGAGTTCATATTTTGTTAGTTTTGAAAATATTGTGTTGAATAATTATGACTTATTTTTACCACCAAACCTGTTTCCCCTTCTCATACGTAAATATCCGTTCTTCTTTTCCTCTGGTATAATTGCGTAGCCAGTATAAAGTACCTTGGGGGATCTGTTTATATATTAATAATTCATCCTGCTCTGCCGTTTGTTTTCCGGCAGAGGCCCATGCACCCGATTCATCTATATAGAAAAGTTCATAGAGATTTCCTTTTCGTATTCCGTTGTCATCATTCCGGATGATATAGCGTATTTTGTTTATATGTGTCGGCTTGGATAATGCCAGACCTGCCCAACTCATGCTGTCGCGTGTGTGGAAGAAGGTGAGAGGGTCTCCGTCGAATACATTATATTTGGTTGCATGCGGGTTGTAGATGCTGGTGTTGTCTGTTCCGATAATTTCCCCTTTTAGTATTTGCTGACTATTTGTATCGTAAAATTCCAGTTCAGCCATATTTCCCCGTAGATTGGGAGAAGACTGGTATCTGTAATATTTGTAACTTTTTTTAGGATTCACCTCGATAGTGGTATACTTGAAACTTGGAGCTTCTGTGAACGTATATAAATCTTCCGCTATCCGGAAATCCGCATAATCCGATCCCTGGAATCTGCCACCAATGAATGCCGGAGGTATGGCTTCGAGATGTTTGGGTTCGCGGTATTTGCGTTCGAGGTACAGGTCTTCTTTTTCTCTCCGGCATTCGAAAATAGTAACCTTTCCGGTGGAATCGACGACAAAGGGAGAACTTAACGGTTGCAAAGAGTTATCCTCATAACTGTTGACCTGATAGATAATATCAGGACCGATATGGTTGAATGTCAATTTCTTATCGGATATCTTTCCCCAATCTACCGGGAACCACCCTTGCGGATCAAATACGCATAGATAGGCATATTTATTGTGGCAGGTTCTATTCAATGGAATGGATACGGTCTGCGGATGAATAACAGGAAAATGGTCCGTAATATCTTTCATGAAAGGATTTTTGAAGAATGCAGGAATTTCTTCTTTAGATGTATTTGTCATCACTAAAGAAGTCTGTTGTACGGAAAATGTTTTCTGATAGACTTTCGGTATGCCATCAAAACGTTTGAGATGATCCCCTGGATGGTGCTCACCTCCAGCAAAATCATAATAGTTTCCGTCTTCGCCATTTAGAAGATTGAACGCGTGGCTATTATTGCTATGTCCCCAATGCGGAATACTTCCTGTTGTAACAGGTATCCCTACAGATCGCATGGCATATATTGCCAGGTTGGTATAGTCCCCGCATAAACCGAATTTTATATGGATAAGGCTACTGGGTTTTATGTCCGCCGGTTTTGGGAAATCGTTAAAGACATGGATCGGTAATTTAATCAGTTCATTGTTGATGGCAATACAGGCATCACGGGCAGTCAATATGCTGTCCGTTAATAATCCGGAAAAGGCATTATAGTATTCTTCCCTCCATATCTCCGGCAATTCGTTTCCAATCCGGTAGGGGAGTATCCATTCGCAAAACTCATCAAAAGAAAGATGTTTGTTCCAGGGTTTTTGCCATACTTGAAAAGCTGCATCTATCTGTGTAATCAGGAAATTTGCATTTAGTTGTTGCAAGTCTGCTTGTCGTTTAGCGTCGTTTTGTTGGTGTTCGTTGTTTGTCCTATAAGTGTCATTTATAGTCTGCTGGTCGTATTCTTCTTGTTTTATCTGGTATGCAGAGTCGATAAACTGGTGGAATTTATCAATTCGATCTCCTTCCTGATAGTATTTTCCCAACATATTCCGTATCAGAAACCTTGCAGCATCTTCTTTCTGTTTATCTCCTTGATAATGTTGTATAACTTTTTCAAGTTGTTGCCGGTTATTTCCTGCGGTTTGTAAGGCTAATTCCAATTGTCTATTGTTGGTGTTGCTGCATCCCGATAAAAGAAACAGATACAACCCAAGTACAATTGTGGCAAACAGATTTAATTTCATATTACTGTAATTTTGATACATAGATGAAGGGATTACTTAATAATCAATTCTATTAGTGAATAATTTTCAAAAATCTGTCCCATCTGAATTTATCCGTATATGGGTCTACCGATTTCCATATAATCCATGCTTTTCCAACGATATATTCTTCAGGTAGTAATCCCCAATAACGTGAATCCTGTGAGTTTAGGCCTTTGTCGCCTGCCATGAAATAATAGTTTTCTTGGAAACGATATCCGTAGATCGGCTTTCCGTTAAGAAAAGTCATAGAATCCTTATATTGAAGACTACCCTGTTGTTCCCATTCGATCAGTTTTTTATATAATCGGAAGTTTGTACGATCTAAAGTAACGGAATCACCTTTTGCCGGTATATAGAGCGGTCCGAAATCTTTGATGTTCCAATCGATGATGCTGTCGAATGGGAAACTCTGGAATATACCGTCTTGAAATTTCTCAGTCGCAGCTATTCCTTTTTGTGACTCCATGTTGCCGAGAGGCGTTTGTAGGCCTTCCACATGAAAGAATCCGTTTCGGATGGATAAGGTATCTCCCGGTATTCCGACACACCGTTTGATGTAATATTTGAGTATATGCATTTCAATTTTATCCCAACTGTTTGGATGCGGAAAATTGAAAACCAGAATATCATTGCGTTTTATCTTATTGAAACCTGGAATGCGATAAATATCTGTCTGTTCGTTTCTCATGGAGGCAAACAGGTTGAATATGCGAGGTCCAACGGTCGGTTTCCAGACAAGTATATTGTCTCCTGTAATTAATCCCGGTTCCATCGAGTCGCTAGGGATTTTGAAAGAGGCAAAGATAAATACCTGTAAAACAAACCATAGAGTAACTGTCATACATAGCCAAAAGACTATATTGATGGCTTTGTTGATCAGTTTATGAGGTTGCTTTTTCATATGGTGACTAATATTTTATACTGTCGTTTTCAATATAAAATACCCTTTGATTCAGTATTCTTTCCGGAACAGTAAACCATAATAGAGCATTTTTCGGTATTTGATTGTACGTCTGTGTTGTATCTGTCGAACTCATCTCTTCTAAAGAGATAAACCCATTTTTGTCTGCATCCCAGTAATGTAACGTATGTTTTTGATTCAATTTATTTTTACGTTTGTTAAACGTAAAGGATTGACTTAATTCTTTTTGAGGAATTAATTTATGAATGTCGCCATCTTTTTTTAAGATGAAAGGAGCGGTAATATACTGTAAAGACTGTGTGTTTGAGGCTTCGGCAATAATAAAAATATTATTACCTACAATATCTTTAAATCTGCATGTAGAACCTTTTCGGCTACCTATGGCAAGTGGTTTCCAATCATAATCATTGTATGTACAGAGATAAATCTGTTTTATGGAAGAAGATACAGGTTTGTCTGTCTCGATACAAATATCCAGAACCTGATATCCTTCTTCCTTTGTCACATCTCTTAATAATGGACTTTTCAGATTTGTGATATAACCGTCGTCTTTAATATCGGTTTCCTTAAATTCGGGATCAAATAACAACCGATATACCTTGGCGGGTTTCAGATAGCTGGTAGTTTCAAGTTTTTCTCTATATGTGTCAGGTTGACCGTAGACTGGGCTGAAATTATAAAACTTTCCATCATGCAATACAACACCCCAACTATGCGCTAAATCCATTTTGGTCCAGGTGGTAAGTTGTACGGCAACAGGAATGCCTACAGCACGCATTAATAATGTGGCCAAGTTACACAAATCTTCACAACTGCCTCTGCCAGAGTGATATGAGCTTTCGACGGTAGGATAGAGAGGAGAACCTGTATCTTTGTAAACCAACTCTTTCATTAATTGTGAATTGATTATTTTGCAGGCATCAATGGCATTGTTAACTTTTCCCGAATCAATCAGAGGTAAATATTTTTCCATGAATTCCCGACGCATGTTGGAAACGGGTTCTACTTGGGTCCTGTAAGGGAGGATATACCGGCAAAAATCCTCGAAAGGAATATCTTTTGCCCAAGGCTTTTCCCGAACTTGGAAAGCCAGATCGATATTCCGGATCAAAAAATCGCTTTTGAGTGTTTTACTGTCATAGATGTTATTTCCCTGGATTGTGTATCCTCTGTTCCGTAGCGAGTCGCAATGCATTTTTACAGCTTCCTTATCCGGAAAGCAAGCAATATCCGGTATATATTGTTTACCTTCCGGCGATAAGTAGTATTCGACTCTGGAAAAATGCAGGGGCATATTTGTGATTAGATATTCTGCTGCTTTCAATTTCAGCGAATCATTTTTGTAATGTTCGAAAACTTTTTCCAATTCTATTCTGTTCTCTCCGGCAAAGGATAGCGCCTGTTCCAAGCTGATTTTCTTTTGATGAGGCGTAGAACAAGAGATAAGGATACACAAAACAAAGAAAGGAATATAAGTTTTCATGATCATTCAATTTATAGTTAATAATTAACGTTCGACCAGTACGATTACAGGTTTATCGTTGTTGTTTGTAAATTCGAAATCAATCAGATATTTGCCATCTGTGGATATGAAGCGTGGAACAAAAAAGCTTTCATCTTTAAATTGATATTGATCATTTGGATATATGATTTGTTGATAATAAGTCTTTTTGCTATTTTTATCAAAACTGAATGTATAAGGGTCATCTACATTATAATGGACCATGTAGATAATATTATCTTTTTCTCCAGTAGCTGAGATTGCTATTTTATCATTAAATATGTCGAAGTCTTTTTTTAAAATCATTTCTGGAGTAAGAGAAAAAATGAAGTCTTTTTTTGCTTTATATTTACCTAGATTAATGACTGCATATGGAGATAAATTATAATCAATATCTACTTGGTATATTGTATCATTGAATAGTTCCTTGAAAGCTGATACAACTCCACTAAATGGTTTCATTTCAGGAGAAAAGCTCCATACCATACAATCTGTAACTCTCTCATATTTTTCTAAATTAGGGATAATTTTAAATGCTGTTGTATCGTGGAAAAATGCAAATCGTTTGTCTTTTTGTCCTGTGAAATTGTCTATATATCCTAAAAATACGTTTGAACTGGATAATGGGTATAGATCCAACATATGTCGTATATGAGGAATTTGCATTTTACCTAAATATGTCCCTGTCCAATTATATTGTTTGAGATCATAACCTTCATTGACAAAAATAGTGTCATTTCGTAGAATCAAATTGTATAGTCGAAAATATTCTTTTATACCTTCTCCCTTCCGACCTATATCATATAGATATTTACCATCCAAATTAAACAAAGATATTCTATCTGAATGAACAATTAATAGTTTATCGTTATCTAAAATAATTTTGTTAATAGATTTGATCTGTATTGAGTCATTTGTTTCTAGAGGTATATAATGGATTTTTTTGCTCCATTTATCTAAGCTGATTTTTTGAGCTGCCCCTTTATCCAATAGGGAACTTAACTCAATTTGATAGAAACTCTCCTCTTTTACAGTTTTTGTTTGTGAATTACTGCATGCTACCAGTACTCCACATAAAAGTATGATCCATTTATTCATAATATTATTTTATTAACTTACTAATATCAAACTTTATAATAGCAACTTCAGGCTCTTCTGTAATTGCATATAGTGTATTTTCATCTTCTGATACTGTAATTTTAGCAACACTTCTATCTGAGTAGAAATTTTTTAGTAATTTACCACTATGGTCAAATACTAAAATATTTCTTACTTTTATGTTTCTTCGGTTATCGAATACAAATTTTTGACCGAAATAACTACAGAAAATATAGTTTTTTGTCATTTTTACATCGGTAAATCCTAGCATTAAATGCTTTAGGTCTAACTGATCTCCTTTATAATGAGGTTTTTCGGCATAACTATCCCACAGCATCTTGCTTATTCCATCTTGATCTTGTTCATAACAAGCTATATAACCTAATGAAGCCATAGCAAATACAAATTTATTATCAAAAGTACTGATTGATCCCCAATATGAAACCAAGGCTTTGCTTTGATGTGCTTTATCAGGTACATTTCCTATATTTTCTCTGATATTCAAACCCTTATCAAAGATTGCTATTGGCTTTGACGTGCCAACAGCAACTGATCCTATCAAATTTTCATTATTTAGCATTCTTCCTGAAATAATGAGAGTCTCCCCGTTTTTTAATGGTATGCCTTCTCGTTTTGGTAGTACCGGTGTTTTTATAATTTCTTCCCATGTATATTTTCTAAGATTTTTTTGTCCTTCATTATATATATATATATCTTTGTTTTTATTGAAACCACAATATACTGGTTGTATGAATTCTCCCGGTCCGTTTCCGAATATGCCAGTTTGGTTAATCTCGGCACCTGTATTTGCATCCACAATTCTTATTACATGTTCATCTTTATGCATAAATATCAAAAGTTTATCATCTATGATATCTATACCCAAAGGTAAAGTCATAATCATTTCATTCAAATAATCAGAACCTTTAATAGGTGTTTCTTCTGGTAAGACAAAAATGTTTATATCTTGCCTGTTACAAGATGATACAAGTAATAGTAGCGATATCAGTATGATGTTTTTCATGATATTAATTAATATTTAAAATAGGTTAGCCTAAATCTATTATTTAGACTAACCTATTATTTAGACTAACCTAAATCTTGGTTAAAAAAGAATTTACAAACCAGCTGATGGATACATTTGATCATATACTACTCCATTAGAAATACATCTAAATGAAGAAAATTCAGTACATCTGTCATTTTGGCCTTCATATCTAGCCAATGCCTCCACATTAGCCAGTGCCAAATCTGACAACTCCACTTCATTTTTGCTCTGGTTGAAATTCCAGCCGGCTGCAAGAGCCATAGCAGCGATAAGCGCTACCCCAAAGATCTTTTTTTTCATGATCTTAGTCTCTTATTAAATTAAAATTCAGTTTATTTTCTATCTTTGCCTACTCTTCTTCAGATTAGATAGTCAAATGAAGTGATTCATTCTGTTTTGTCAGTTATATAAACATCATACACCTCCTTTTCGGGGTCTCCGGGAGTTTGCTTGTACTATTTGCTCTCGTGCAGCCGCAGGTGGTACTAACGTCCACTATCACGAGGGGACTCTCCCCTGTGTTTTTAACCTCTATGGTTGTTTCTTTTATTTCCGATTTGTCGAAAGTACCGAAGTCGATTTCTGTCTTTGTTGCTTCGGCTGTTGTTTTCGGTATATTTTTGTTCGGACTGTCCTTACCTGTAATCTGTTTCAGATACAGTTCTTTCACAGCTGTGTTATGTACCGGATTTCCTAATACAGTGACTTTATTGTCTTTATCCAACAAGAATGTCTGGAAAGTTATATTTGTCGGAAACTTGTTTAGTTTGTTTAGCTGGTCGTCTATGTCGATGCAGACAGGACGATCGAATGCGTCTCGTTTCAGGAGGTAGCGTATTTCCTTCGCATCTTTAGGATGCATGAAGAAGAGGAAAGGAACTTTTCCTTGTGTTACTGAATCAGTGTATTCGATCAGTTCCTTCCATTTATGAAGTTGCAGTTTGCAACTGGTGCAACCGATAGAGTCTACATATATTAATACCTTGTATTCAGATTGTGGGATTTGGAAATCCGTAGTATCTGTCAGATAGCGTGTGAAGGTCAGGTTTTCAGGGAACTGTATTTGTTTCCCTTGCCATTCGGTGACCAGATGCGCAATCTTATTTTCCTTCTCTTTCTGTTCGTTGTGGCAGGAGAAGAAGGAGGTTGCTATTAATAATATGTAAAGATAAAAGGCTTTCATATCGTTTGCTAAATCTTAAATTCTATAATCGGATCATCGCTTTTCACCTCGGTGGCAACGATCGTATTTGTTTCTTCGTTTACATCAATGCCATGTATCGCATGGTCAAGGGTATATTTTTGTACCGGATTTCCTTTCAGATCGAAAACATAAATAAATCTGCCTCCGTCTTCCAGTTCTTTTCCCTGCTTATAGGCTGCCAAATCATCTTTTAACTTGATTCCCTGAAATACGGCATAAATGTATTTGTCGGTAACTTTTATGTCATTGAATCCCATAATTCCGTCCGGAACACCTGAACCGTCACGCGCTGTTTTGAACTCGGGCTCTCCGTTTGGGCCATATAAAACTTTATGCGTACTGTCTTTTAAATTGTAAATTTCCAGTGTTTCTCCCAATTGGGTGACCATTGCCAATATACCATTATCGGGATTATAGTCCATGAAGGGACGCCAAGCTTGTGCCAATGCCGGACGCGATGTCTCTTCTTCTGCTGCTTCGCTGGGAATAGTGCCGTGGTTTTGGATGGCTTTACCATTGCCGTCTACTTCCCAAAAACGGTGCTCACCCATGTAGTCGGGAACTAAAAATCCCGATTCCATCGTATGAAAGTCGAGCGAACGGACTAATTTCTTATCTAATTTGATCTCTTCGACCCGTTCCGCTGAACCGTTAGTCGAAGAGATTTTCCAACGTGTAATCTCCATCTTATTGGCATCGAGTGCCCATAAAGAGTCTAAGGAGTTGAATTGGATGCTGATAGCCGATAGCATTTCTTGTGGAGCCTCTCCACGTCTACCGAATGAGGTGATGTGTTTCCATCCCGGATAGGTAAATGCATGCAAATAATGGTCCATATTATGTAGGTCCATGACAACAGCGATACTGTCCCTGACCGCTACCCGGAAGGGGTAGCGGAACAGGATAGTATCCAGGTTGATTACCTGTGCACTGAGCGCCTTGGTTTTGGGAAAATCCGAGTATCTTGGAAAGTGCGAATCCGGAGAACTCGAACAGGCGGTCAGATAACTAATACCTATTAATAATATGGATAAAGGATACTTCATTGATTATTTTAAACTGAAGTTGATAACTTTTGTTTTCACCCAGTCTCCATAACAATCGACAGAACCCCACCCTAAGCATAGAACATCCATATAATCGTCATCATCTTCCGGATTTGCCAGGGCTTCGATGTTTGCATAAACCAAATCTGTCATGTTATTTTCACTGCTTTGTTTTGTGTATAAATAACCGGCAGCAATAATGGTTACTAATCCTAATACTAATTTAAATGTCTTTTTTTTCATTGTTTATAAAATTGATTCACTAGCAAATTTAGAATTTATATTTTGAATTACAAACTTTTTGGTGAGTTTAAAATCTTGAATATCAAGCTTTGTGTAAAATAATGACGTCAACTAGGGCATGTTTTGTTGAAAATTTATATGTAAAATATATGCAAAAAGTATGCATCTAATATGCAGATATATTTTATCTGTTTGATAATGCTGTATTTGAAGTTTTATATAAATTGCATATATTGATTATGATCAAATTAGGCTTATTGTCTTGAAAATTATTCTTATTTTTGTAAAGACAAATAGGATCTCTTTATGAAAAAAACTTGGAAAGTGGCAATGTATTGGGGGCTTTTTATTTTATTCATTCTCGTAGGAGAAGGTATAGTCTGCTATGAA
>OGQF01002217.1_pt1 | contig 11562 bp, 11 predicted proteins | sample 1553141 | NCBI WGS metagenome assembly OGQF01 (sample SAMEA2580005, study PRJEB22360) | human gut metagenome | biome: human gut; feature: human-associated habitat; material: faeces | place: Denmark | collected 2008/2010
ACCCCCCTATCATGGCAATGATCGAAATTAAAAACATCAGCAAGTGGTACGGCAACTTTCAGGTGCTGAAAAACTGCTCCGTTGATGTCGAAAAAGGTGAGGTCGTCGTTGTTTGCGGCCCGTCTGGTTCTGGCAAGTCGACTCTTATTAAGACTGTGAATGCATTGGAACCGTTCCAGAAAGGTGAAATTGTGGTTGACGGTATCTCTGTTGGAGATCCGAAGACCAATCTTCCCAAGCTCCGTAGCCGTGTCGGGATGGTTTTCCAGCACTTCGAACTGTTCCCGCACCTTTCCATTCGCGAAAACCTTGTTCTCGCTCAGATGAAGGTATTGGGTCGTGGTCGCGAAGAAGCTACGGAACGCGGTCTGAAGCTTTTGGATCGTGTTGGTCTCTTGAAACACGCTGACAAGTTCCCTGGTCAGCTCTCTGGCGGTCAGCAGCAACGTGTCGCTATTGCCCGAGCCTTGGCAATGGATCCCATCTGCATGCTCTTTGACGAACCAACCTCCGCACTTGACCCTGAAATGATTAATGAAGTATTGGACGTTATGGTTCAGTTGGCACGTGAAGGGATGACCATGATGGTCGTGACCCACGAAATGGGCTTTGCTCGCAAGGTTGCCGACCGAGTGATCTTTATGGATGCTGGTGAAATTATCGAAAACCTGCCTTCTCAGGAATTCTTCAATTCTCCCCATACCGAACGTGCGCAGCAGTTCCTTTCCAAGATTCTTCAGCACTAATTTGTTGACAATCTGAAGTCTCAACCCCGTTATGTCGTGGCATAACGGGGTTTTTCCATTGTTACACACGAAGTTGTTTAGTTCGTGCCAGGCTTTTCGCTATCATTAGAAGATTGACTTCTTTTTTCATATAGGATCTTCACATGGGCAATACCAAAATGTTTGATGCCAGTGCCGCGTTACCACTTGGGCAAGAGGTTCTTAAGCTTGAAGCTGAGTCTCTGACACACATTGCCACCCACTTAGGTGAAGAATTTACCAATGCAGTAGCTCATATTCTGCATTGTCAAGGTCGCCTGATCGTATCAGGGATTGGCAAATCTGGCCATATTGGTCGCAAACTCGCTGCCACCTTTGCATCGACGGGTACGCCTGCGTACTTTGTTCATGCCGCAGAAGCCGCCCATGGTGACCTTGGGATGATCACCGCCAATGACGTTGTGTTAGCCATTTCTTACTCTGGCGAAACCAACGAATTGCTCACGATCGTTCCCACGTTAAAGCGTGAAGGTGCCACTTTAATCGCCATGACGGGCAATCCCAATTCGAGCTTGGCTCGTTATTCTGATGTGCATCTCAATTGCCATGTCAGTCGCGAAGCTTGTCCGCTTAACTTAGCCCCCACCTCGTCAACAACGGCAACACTCGCATTAGGTGACGCTTTAGCTGTTGCTTGCTTATCGGCCAAAGGCTTTACCAAAGAAGACTTCGCCCGTAGCCACCCGGGTGGTGCTTTGGGTCGCCGACTCTTGATTCACGTTCAGGACATTATGCGTACAGGGGAAGACATCCCATCCGTACGTCAAGACGTGACTGTACTCGATGCTGTTCGAGAAATCACCAAAAAGCACATTGGCATGACCGCCGTCGTCGACAACTTAGGTCGAGTGACGGGCATCTTCACTGAAGGCGATTTACGTCGTCTGATTGAACGTGTCGGCGACATTCGTCAATGCGTCATGGAAGATGTCATGACTCGCACACCCAAAACCATCGCGCCCGAAGAGCTTGCTGCGTCAGCCGTCAAGATGTTGGACACGTACCATTGCAATCAGTTGTTAGTGGTGGACTCTGATAATAAGCTAATTGGTGCCTTGCATCTGCACGACCTGATGACGGCTAAAGTTTTGTGATGATCTCTCCTTTGAAGGCAACCGCTATGCCCACTGTTCAATCTCGCGCAGAAAAGATTCGCTTAGTCGTTTTGGACGTTGATGGCGTTCTGACTGATAGTGCTATTAATATTTCCAGCAACGGGGAACTCTATAAACGCTTTAACGTTCGTGATGGTCTTGGCATAAAAATGCTACAAAAAGCTGGCATTGAGATCGCCATTATCACTGGACGCACATCCGATATCGTCGCAGAACGCGCCAAAGAACTTGCTATCACGCGCGTTGCTCAAGGTCAGCGCTTCAAAACTAAAGCCTTTGAAGCACTACTTCAAGAGACAGGTTTAACGGATGAAAAAGTTGCGTACATGGGGGATGATGTCCCTGATCTTCCGCTCATCATGCGTGTTGGACTTGCGACCACGCCCGCTGATGGCAATCCCATGTTATTGAACTATACTCATTGGCAATCATCCTTCAACGGAGGACATGGCGCCGTCAGAGAATTATCTGAGCTCATACTCAAATCCCAGGGTGTATGGGATAAACTCATTCATGAAACCTACGTCCTTGGTCAATAATGGTACATCGCAGACTTGTTATTCGAGAGCGCATCACCGCCATCATTGGGGTCGCCTTACTCCTACTCTTGGTCGGTGCGAGCTATTACTACTCTATCCAAATTCGCTTTGCTGGACTGAAGTATGTTCCTAGCGAGATGAGCCCCGACTTCACGGCTCGTAACGTGACGCTGACTGACTTCGACGAGCGAGGCATTGCCTCGCAAAGGCTCGCCGCAAGTACGTTGGATCACTATTCTGATGAACGTGTCAACGCGACCGATCCGCGCTACTATTCTTTAGATCCCGAAAAGCCTCAATTAACGTTGTCGGGTGACAAAGCTTGGAGTAGTGATAGCTTAGAAACTATTGAACTCTCAGGAAATGTCACCATTACGCGCGCAGCGTTGAACACTGAACCTGATCTATTTTTCCAAACGACGTATCTAAAAGGTTTTTTAGACACTTATCGTTTTGAAACGCAGGATCCTGTTTTTATGCGTCGAGGCATCGACACTACGCAAGCACAAGGCGGCATGAAATACGACAACGTTGCTCATACCGTCGAACTTCAGGATCAAGTGGTTTCAGTGTTCCAGTCTCAAGTACAAAAATCCGATCGCTCTGACAAAGTCTTTACCAAATGAATAAGTTTCTCATTTTCAGCCTTTTGGCTATCGCCGCGACCCCGTCTTGGGCGCTTAGTACGGACTCCGATCAGCCTATCGAAGTCCACGCTGACAAATTCAATGGTGATGAAGTCAAACAAACCGCCATCTATAGCGGTAACGTGACAGTCGACCAGGGTTCCATCAATCTCACAGGCTCTCGTTTGGAATTGGCCATCACGCCGCGTGGCTATCGTCACGCCACTTTGAGTGGTACGCCTGCTCGCTTTAAGCAACAACGCGACCCCAAAACACCTGGTGTAGAAGAATGGGTCCACGGCAAAGCTCAACGTATTGTGTACGATGAGGAAACGGACAAAATTACCTTAATTGGTCAAGCTCAACTGTCTCGCACTGAAAATGGCAAACAAAAGGACATGACGAGTGGTGAACGCATTGTGTACGACATGCGTAACGCACGTTCCGAAGTCAATAGTGGCGAAGGCAAGCGTGTGACCACCATCATTGCCCCACGTAACAATGCTCAGCCTCGTCAAGGCACGACTTTGTCCAATTCAACCAAATTGAATCAATAATTTGCCGTACAAAAGGAGCAACTCGTGACGACTAACGAGAAGCAGATTCATACGCTAGAAGCCAGAAACCTCAAAAAGCATTACGGTCCTCGTAGCGTTGTAAAGGGCGTTAACTTATCCGTTAAATCAGGTGAAGTCGTTGGCCTTTTAGGCAAAAACGGTGCAGGCAAAACAACAACGTTCTATATGGTTGTCGGCTTGGTTGTTGCAGACGATGGCGCGATTGAATTGGATGGTCAAACCATTACACACATGCCCATTTATAAGCGTGCGCGTATGGGGCTATCGTATCTTCCTCAAGAAGCAAGTGTCTTCAGAAAACTGTCGGTTGAAGACAATATCCGTTCCATTCTTGAACTTCAAGAAGACGAAAACGGCAAACCGCTTTCTAAGCAAGAAATCGAACAGCGTCTGAATACCCTTTTAGATGAATTGCAAATTCAGCATCTCCGTACGAACCAAGCCATTTCGCTCTCAGGTGGCGAACGCCGTCGTACCGAGATCGCACGTGCCCTCGCAGCTAACCCGCGCTTCATCTTGCTTGATGAACCGTTTGCAGGCGTTGACCCCATCGCTGTGATTGAAATTCAACGCATCGTTCGCTTTTTGAAAGAACGTAATATCGGCGTGTTGATTACTGACCATAACGTCCGAGAAACGCTTTCTATTTGCGACCACGCTTACATCATTAACGAAGGGGAAGTCTTAGCCTCAGGCACACCCAATGAATTAGTGAGCGACCAAGCAGTTCGCAAGATCTATTTGGGTGAAAACTTCCGCATGTAAGGCCTATGGAGAATAGCCTACTCACAACGCTTTCCCAACAACAAACTCTATCGTTGGATCAGCAACAATCGTTACGCATCCTTCAAATGCCAACGATAGAGCTATTGGGAGAGATTGATTGGATGCTTGAAGAAAACCCCTTCCTGGATAAAGAAGATTCTGCTTCCACGGAGGGGCGTGAGCCTTCTTCATCTCAAACCGAAGACCAAGACGAAACCGTCGACACGCCCGTTGAAGCACCTATCGACGTGCCCTATGAAACTTGGCAAAGTGCACCCTCTGACGATTCTCCTTTCGAACATATTGCAGCAGATACGTCTTTCAGAGATGAATTGCACTCTGATTTAGCGTGTCTTGCCATCTCACCACGCCTTCGCGTGTTAGCCGATTGTCTAATTGAGGAATTAGACGATCGAGGCTTTATCAATACACCCATTGAAGAATTAAGTTCGCTATACGCACCTATTCTTCAAGAACACGACTTGTTAGATGTCTCTCTACTGGAATGGGAAAAGGCATTAGCCATTTTGCAAACCATGGATCCGCCTGGCATAGGAACCACTGGCCCCATTCAGTCATTGCAACAACAAATTCAGCGCTGTAAAACCGAAGGTGTCATCTCTGAGACAGAAGCCAACATTTTGGATCGAATCGCGACCCAAGGTCTGAGCTATGTCGCAGCAAACAATTTGACAGGCCTCAAAAAACTTCTCAAATGTGATGAAGATGTGTTGAACTTAGCTTTAAATCAGCTAAAACGCCTAAATCCATACCCTATCTCGAGAGAGAGTAAAACGCTCTACATCGTGCCTGACGTTGTTGTCGAAACACGCAATGGTGTGCACCGAACTGTCTTCAACCCAGCCTTAAATCCCCACCTTCGTCTTCGTTCCACGACCGACATTCAGAAATTAAAGCAACAATTTCCATCCTCTTGGCAGAGTTTAAAAAGTGAAGCCAAGAGTTTTATTCAAGGCATTGAAGCTAGACATCAAACACTGCTCCGTTTGGCCAATAAGCTCCTTGTGCATCAAAAAGCTTTCTTTGATGAGGGTCTGACTGCTATTCGCCCACTTACGATTAGTCAAATTGCTCAAGAACTTGAACTTTCCGTTCCAACAGTCTCTCGTGCGGTTTCAGGCAAATTCATCGCGTGCCGTCATGGCACTATTGAGATGAGAACACTCTTTAGTACGGTTTCGTACGCCACGGCCACACAACCAGAACAAAGTGCAACTCAAATCCAAGCCCTGATCGTTCAACTCATTGAAACAGAAAATCCTCGTCAACCTTTATCTGACGACGACCTTTGTCTACAGCTTCAAGCTAAAGGCATTACGATTGCCCGTCGCACGGTTGCTAAATATCGCACGAATGCGGGCATTCCTTCGGCTAGAGCTCGAAAGCATTTTTAGCCACACGCGCGTTAGGTTTTCTGTACACTGATTGCTATTGTTCGTTTCGACGGTTTTTATAGCCGTCAATCACGTCATGAATTTAATTGCTCCTTTATTAACTTTAGAAACCATACGCCTCGATCTTAACGTTGTCAGTCGCAAGCGTTTATATGAAGAAGCTGGCTTAGTATTTGAATCATCCGTTGGAATTTCCCACACAGACGCTTTTGATGCCTTGTTTGCACGAGAAAAGCTTGGATCTACCTGCGTTGGCAGCGGTTGCGCCATCCCTCACGGTCGTGTATCAGGCATTACTGAACCTGCCGCTGTTTTTTTACGCGCTACTACTCCTCTTAGTCTTGACGCGCCTGACGGACGCCCAGTCCAACTGTTTCTGTGTCTGCTGATTCCTGATGACGATAACGAAAGTTATTTAAAGATTTTGAGAGAAACGGCTTCGTTGTTTTCTTGTAAGCCTTTGCGCAATGCTTTGCTTCAAGCAACCTCGGAGGTTGAAGTCTGTGAGCTCATCCATAACTGGACGCCACCGTCAGACTTACATTACGAACCTGACTTCTCTTCTGACGACGCAATGGAATAAAAACGCTTAGTGAGGTTGATGATGCAGTTAATTATTGTGACTGGTATGTCTGGTGGTGGTAAATCCATCGCTATTCGTCAATTAGAAGATTGCGGTTATTACTGCATCGATAACCTTCCAGCGCCTTTTCTTTGTCCTGTTGCCGAAGATCTTAAAAATCGCGGCATTAAGGCCGCTGCTGTTTCGATTGATGCGAGAAGTCAATCCACTTTTGATGACTCCCTCAACAACGTGCGACAGTTAGAGAAAGCAGGTTACGACGTTCGGATTCTTTTCCTCACAGCCTCCCAACAGGAATTGGTGAAACGTTTTTCTGAAACGCGTCGTCGACATCCTCTATCCACGAGTGCAGCAAACCAAGATCAGATTGTTACGTTACAGGAAGCAATTAACCGAGAAAGAGAACTCCTTGCTCCTATATCCACAGGCGCATCACTGATGGATACAACAGGCATCCTGCCCTCTCAGCTTCGTGAATGGGTCAAACGCTTTGTGGGGCAACCTCAAGCTGCAATGACTTTGACGTTCGAATCCTTCGGCTTTAAGCATGGTCTCCCCGTGGCTAGCGATTTGGTATTTGACGTTCGTTGTTTACCCAACCCTTACTACTGCCAAGAATTACGCTCCCTGACTGGACAAGATAAACCTGTTGCGGACTACTTGAGACAATATCCCGAAGTCAACAATATGGTTTCTGATATCGCTTCCTTTATCAAGAAGTGGCTGCCTGCTTATATTGCCCAAAATAGGCACTATTTAACCGTTGCGATCGGATGTACGGGTGGACAACATCGTTCTGTCTTTGTCGCTGAAGAACTAGGACGCCTATTTGCTGGGCATGCCGGTGTCGTTGTGCGACACCGGATCATTGAGCAACATAAGCACTTGGCAGGCGAAGTGGCCATTCAAAACGAAAACTAGTCAACAACGGGGCCTATTTTTCTAGCCGCAATTCCTTGCTCTAAAAGGGTTGCAACGGGTGTCGGCAACCCCACTTCGTTCAATTTGTCAACATAGATGGGACTATAGCCTGCCAACGCCTCTTTAACATTCACCTCAACCACTACCGCCTGAATAATGAGTCGGTAGTGCGTGAAATCATGGATAAGAGGATTGAGTTTAAACAGTCGCTTAATTTGCTCGGGAAGTAGCTCCAAAAACGGAGCAACTTCAATTGCTTCGCTCTCGTTGTTACGCTCTTCATAGGGCGGCACCCACAAGCCATGCCACACCCCTTTCTCTATCTTTTTGCGTAACCATACTTGCTCACCCGTAAAAACAAACACCATGCTTGCGTACCTCACGGGGCGTTCTTTTTTAGGCTTTTTCTCCGGATATTCAGAAACGCATCCATTTTGCAAAGCTTGGCAAACGCGAGACAAAGGGCACAACTCACATTTTGGCTTTTTAGTACATAACAAGGCTCCAAAATCCATCAACGCTTGGGTGTATTCAGGCATCTCACTAGAAGTCGGTAACAATTCCAACGCTTTTTCTCGGATTTTTTTCACATAGCTCGATTGCCCTGCGTGCCCCTTAATTAGAAAAAGTCTCGACAAAACTCTTTGCGCATTGCCATCTGCCATCACAGCACGTTCTTGGAAAGCAAAAGCAGCAATTGCTCCCGCAGTCGATGGTCCCAAACCGGGCATTTTTTCGAGCTCAGTAGCAGTCCGTGGGCAAACGCCGTTAAACACCTCTTCGATGATTCTGACCGTTTTTAGTAAATTCCTTGCACGAGAGTAATAACCAAGCCCTGCCCAAAGTGCCATCACCTCATCATCAGACGCCTGCGCCAACGCTGTCGGGGTTGGAAATGCTGACATAAAAACTTGGTATTTAGGTAGAACCGTCACAACCTGCGTTTGTTGCAACATGACCTCCGACACTAAGCGGGGATACCATTCATTCACTTGCCATGGCAAGTCATGACGGCCATAGGCTTTATGCCAGGTAATTAACGTGGATGTGACAATTTTCTCTACTTTGCTCATAAGCAATCTTCTATGATTCGCTGTAAAGTACACAAACATCTACCTTACTAGCTTCCCTACTCTCTCGCCTGATTTATGTTTGGCAAATTGGTTAATACTTCTGTCGCACTGATGCTTGGTTTCGCTCTCTGTACTGAAGCCAGTGCATTTCCTGATCGTTTATTTTCAAAGCCTCCTTCTCAAGAACGATCCGACTCACTGTACGCCATTATTACTTCAGAAATTGCCACCCATCGTGGGCAACCTGATTACGCACTCGATTTATTAAACCAAACGTTCAAACAAGCCCCCTCGGCAGAGCTTGCTGAGCTGATTTGGCACACCTCGCTTCAGACTAGAGACAATGCCAAAATTGTGGCGAGCGCTAAACAATGGGCAACCATTGCTCCACAGGACGAAACCCCGCATCAGTCTCTTTTGTCTCATGCTCTAGAAAACGGGAACGAAGCCGATTTTGTCAAAGAATTCTCGGTGATGTACCAACTTGCAGAAGATAAAAGCGCCTGGATTGCTCGCATCACTGCGATGCTTGCACAAGCAAGATTAACGTCGCCACAAATCGTCACGGCGATCACACCTTACTGGGAAAAAGAAGCGAAGAGCCCCAAGGTTCAACTCGCCATCGGGCTCTTTCATAAGGCGAACCATAATGTTGCCAATGCCTGTCGAGCTGGCTTGAAAGCAGTGAAGTTAGCCAATCATGATGAGCAAGTCATCACTGCTGCCGCCGATTTATGTTGGGGTAACGATCGCACTCAAGCACTAAATATCCTCACAACTTATTTAGGCGAACACACCAATGCCTATAAAACGCGCTTGGTTTACAGTCGAGCTCTATCCAAAATAGGACAGTTAAAAGAAGCACTCGATGAATTAGAGGTCGTTGTACAAGAGGCCCCCGATGACCCTGTCGCCTTCGTCAACGCGGGTGACATTGCGAGTAACTGTCAAGCTTTTGAAAAGGCCGAAGCCTTTTATTCGCGTTACTTGGACCTCGTTGCAAGTCAAACCCCCGAAGCTGATCTATCCGACAATGATATTTGGCTTCGATTGGCCACGGTCTATCATGAAAACGGACATCACGAAGATGAAGTTGAAGCGCTTGCCTCTCTCACAGCTGGCCCGCACGCCTTCCAAGCACGCGTCAAACAGGCCGTCGCTTTAGCAGAAATCAAACGGCTTTCTGAAGCCCGTTCGGTTTTGCAAAAGGCACGTCTATATTTTCCGGACAATCTCAATCTGTTGATCACGACTGAAGCGCAACTCCTGATTGAAGCAGGCCATAACGAAGAAGCACTAAACCTCATGAATGAGGCACGTCAGATATCCCCTGATGACGATAATTTGACGTATGACAGTGCGATCATTGCGCAAAATTTAGGACAGCCTGAATTAACTGAAAAGTTACTCAAAAGTATTTTGGACAAGGATCCCGATCACGTTCAAGCCACGAATGCGCTCGCATATTTGTGGGTTACACAGGACCGACATCTCAGAGACGCCCGACGCTTACTGGAACATGCTTACCGACTGGCACCTCAGGATCCATATGTCTTAGATAGCATGGGATGGCTTTGCTTTAAAGAAAAGCGCTATGACCAAGCTGCGGAATTTACGCTCACATCGTTGAAGAAACAGTTTGATGTTGAAGTGGCTTGCCACCTTATAGAAATTCTTGCCGCATCAGGAAGACAACCTGAAGCCGTGAAACTCTTTCAAGAGCTCTCACAGCGCGTCGGTAGTGACCCTCGAGTCTCAAAATTAGCCCAACGCTTAAAGTTAGACACCCCATGAAACGTCGACATCTTCTCTCATTGGCCTTATTAAGTAGCACTTTACCCCTCGTTGGATGTGCACTTCAGAAGCCCGTCTATTTGTTTGAAAGATCGGGACGTTTTTCTTTGATGACGCCTAACGAGGAAGGAAAGATGACCGCTATCAATGGTCGTTTTTCTCTTCGTCGTACCCCTGAAGTCATTACGCTTGACTTGATGACACCACTCAATGGGATCTTGGCACGCATAGAAATCACCCCCTCCGAAGCAACATTAACGAGGGATCTCAATACCCCTCCCCTTTTTGCCCCTTCGGGCGAGGAACTTATGCAACAGGTTCTTGGATTCGCTCTACCGATTCCTGTACTTGAAGATTGGCTTTCAACCAAAGACAATCAAGTCAATGCTTATGGTTGGAAAGTTCATATTTTGAAACGTACAGTTCAAGGTATGCCATCAACGATTCGTGCCCAATGCTCTGTCCCGAGCGTCAAGTTAACGCTATCCATCGATAACGAGTGATTCACCCATGACTACATCTGCGCTATTAGGTTTACCTGCCCCAGCCAAACTGAATTTATTCCTACATGTCACTGGGCGACGAGAAGATGGGAAGCATCTCTTAGAGTCGATTTTCGAACTCATTGATTTGCACGATACGATTGACCTCTATTCGTTAGATCAGGATATTGTTGAGCGAACAGGAGATGTGATTGGTAGCATAGAGGCTGACCTTTGCATGCGCGCAGCTCGCCTCATCAAAGACCTCTATGGCATCCACCAAGGGGTTCGAATCCATGTCACCAAACGGATTCCCGCAGGCGCTGGTATGGGAGGTGGAAGTTCCGATGCGGCAACCACACTCATTGGTCTAAACCGATTGTTTAAGTTGAACCTTTCACGAACTCAACTCATGCAATTAGGAGAACAATTAGGCGCGGATGTTCCTTTTTTTATCTTTGGACAGACTGGTTTTGTTGAGGGAATCGGTGAACAAATCACGCCGATCGAAATCCCATCAGCAAGATATTCGATCATTTGGCCCGGCATTAGCATTTCGACGGCCCATATTTTTAACGATCCTCACTTGACAAGAAATACTAAATCAATCAAAATACTTGTCTTTTCCGGCGCAGTAAGAAAGGCATGGCCTGAGTTAATCGGTCATAACGATCTTCAAGCTGTTGCTACTAGGCTTGAGCCTCGGTTAAAAACTAGCCTTGAGATGCTCGCTACATGTAACAGTGCCAGAATGACAGGTTCAGGTAGTGCCATATTCGGTTTAATTCCTGAATCAACTAAGTATCAACTGCCTGATCTACCAGAGCAGTGGATAGGGTTTACAGTTAAGTCATTGTCTAAGCATCCGCTTTATCAGTGGCTTAAA
>OGQF01002230.1_pt1 | contig 11523 bp, 8 predicted proteins | sample 1553141 | NCBI WGS metagenome assembly OGQF01 (sample SAMEA2580005, study PRJEB22360) | human gut metagenome | biome: human gut; feature: human-associated habitat; material: faeces | place: Denmark | collected 2008/2010
ACGGGAGTTTGACAGTTGAATAAAGAAAAAAACCTTATAATGCCTATAAAAAGGCACTTTTTTTGTCAATTTTTTTAAATTCATTAGTGCTTGTTTGTGCTTGCTGTGGTATAATGAAAAGAAAAGAGGTTTTTTTATGTATGTAAATATCACAGGTAGTTCAAACAACAAGGATGTATATATTTATCAGTCCTTCCGTAAAGAGAATGGAAAAACTTCCTCTCACATCTATAAAAAACTAGGAAAGATGAATGATCTCCTCGCACAGTTCGATAACGATAAGGATAAGATGATGGCGTGGGCCAGAAACGAAGCTAAGAAAGAAACAGAACTCTACAATCAGAAAAACGGAAAAGTATCCGTAGATTTTTCACAAGGAGTACGTATCACGAAGAATGAACAGCGACTCTTTAATGTCGGATATCTCTTTCTTCAGTCTCTTGTTACCGAACTCCGTTTGGACAAGATCTGCCGGTCAATCAAAGGACGTCACAAGTATCAGTATGACTTGCTCGCTGTTTTTACGGATCTGATCTATGCACGGATTCTCCATCCTTCCAGTAAACGTGAAAGTTATGAGTACTGCAAGACTTTGCTGGAGCCACCGAAGTATCATTTGCAGGATGTTTACCGTTCCCTTTCTGTTATTGCTGCGGAATCCGATTTCATACAAAGTGAACTGTACCAGAATTCTAACTTTGTCCATCCCAGGAACAAAAAAATTCTGTATTATGATTGCACAAACTTCTATTTCGAGATCGAGCAGGAAGACGAACTGCGTAAATATGGGAAAAGCAAAGAGCACCGCCCAAATCCAATCGTAACTATGGGACTGTTCATGGATGCAGATGGGATTCCTATGTCTTTTGATATTTTCCCCGGAAACAAAAACGAACAGACCACTTTAAAACCATTGGAACAAAAGATTATCCAGGATTTCAATTGCAGCGAATTTATTTTTTGTTCAGACAGCGGACTAGGTTCTCTCAATAACCGTCGGTTCAACAGTTTCAGCCACAGAGCTTATGTAATCACGCATTCCCTAAAAAAAATGAAAGAGGAAGATAGGAAATCAGCCATGAACCCTGCGCAGTTCCGAAAGACCGGATCACAGGAGTTGATTGACCTTCGTACACTAGATGAAACAGATGAAGAAGTCTATCACTCTGTTTATTACAAGGAATATCCTCTCACAACAGGAGACATGGATGAAACACTGATTGTCACCTATTCTCCGAAATATGCTGCGTATCAGAGAAAGATCCGTGAAAGTCAGATTGAACGTGCACAAAAGATCCTCTGTTCATCTGGAAGAAAGAGAAAAGGGAAGAATCCCAATGATCCCATGCGATTTGTCAAACGTACTACTGTTACTGCTGATGGAGAAATCGCTGAAAAAACAATGTATGAGCTTGACCGGGAACAGATTGAAAAAGAAGCAATGTATGATGGTTTTTATGCAGTAGTGACCAATCTGGAAGGAGATGTAAATGAGATCATCCGGATCAATCAACAACGTTGGGAAATTGAAGAGAACTTCCGTATTATGAAAGACGAGTTCTGCTCCCGTCCCGTATTTGTCCGCCGGGAAGACCGAATTAAAGCGCATTTCATGACCTGTTATATCAGCCTGATTATTTATCGGCTCTTAGAGAAAAAAGTCGGAAAAGGATTCACTTGTGACCAGATCATTCAAACCCTAAGATCCATGCAGACAACTCTTTTAAATACTGCCGGTGGTTATATCCCTTCATATACCCGCACAGACCTCACAGATACCCTGCATCAAAGATTTGGATTCCGTACAGATTATGAGATTATTACAAAAACCTCTATGCGAACAATTATTAAAAATACGAAAGTTGTGAAAAAAACTAAAATATAGCACACATCGATGCAAGATAGAAAACGGCTACACAGCCCATATTTACTAGGTTTGTAGCCGTTTTTTTGCTCTTCCAACTGTCAAAGATGGGAATATAGCATGGTTTCAGGAAAGTTGCAAGGGGACTTGTTCTATACTACTGTGATGCAATACCTAATTAATTTAGGGGAATCATTCTATTTGTTAGAATTCTCTTGTTCCAACAAATACTTCATATATTTTTTGGTATCTATATCCCTTTTTCATTTTTGTTGAGTCAGAAATAATTACATTTAAATCAACTAACTGATTAATAATTTTTGAAACAACATTTGGAGATACACCAGATAACTCTTGAATCTCTTTTTTAGTAAAAACAATCTGTTTCATGATAACCGGCATTATCTTATAAACAGAATTACCTTTTATTGCTTCAATAGTTTTCATGTCTTCTTTATATATTTCTTTGATTCTATCCAACTTGTAAATATATGCATTACACTGGTCAATAATGCATTGTAAGAAGAACTTAATATATCCGGATACATTTCCTCGTCTACATTCCATCAGATTTCTCTGATATGACGGTTTATATAACTCAAGTATCTCTGACATATACAAAATAGGTGTGCTTTGATCCAACATCGCCATTTGTACCGGTATCAAGGCTCTGCCAAGACGTCCGTTTCCATCCTTATACGCATGAATAGTTTCAAACTGCATATGTGATAAGGCAATATTTACCAACAACGGATCCTCAAATTCATCATTCATGTATTCATATAGATTTTTGAGCAATCCATATACCTCTTCAGGAACTGGCGGAACAAATGTTGCGGTATCAATGGTACATCCCCTTGGTCCGATCCAATTTTGTGTAGTTCTTATTTGACCTGGATTTCGCTGTGATCCACGGACACTATCCAGTATGATCCTATGCATTTCATTGACAAGCTCATAGCTGATCTTATTTCCCACCTGTAAATTTGAAGATGCATATTCTATTGTCTTTTTAAGATTTTGAATTTCTCTGCTATCATCCGTTATTTCCATGTACTTCAGGTAGTACATCTCATCTTGTGAAATCTGGGTACCCTCGATCTGTGTTGATTTATAACTTTCATTCAAAATAACAGAATCCAGGAAGAAACCTGCATCAAATTCCAAAGTGTTTAAAAGAGACTTATATTCCCCATACTTCACATTTGCTTCTGATATCAACATCAGCATTTCTTTATCAATTTTGTATTCTAAAGGCATTTTTTTTGCTTTATATGGCTCCATATCCACACACTCCTTTCATCTACAGTGAAATAATACTACTTTTCCAAAAGAAAATCACTGTTTTTTTTAAATTCAGCGTTTTTATTACTTTATTCACCGTCGACGAACATATGCCCTCTTATTGTTACATAAAAAAGTTTTTCTTAAACAATCTCTTTTTTCATCGCATTGTAACCGATCACGACTGTCCAGACATATGCACATGTTTTAGGGATCATCAGCATACCGATCATCGGAACGACATCCGCCCACAATACAACCGGGATATAGAATGCAAAGCTTAAAACGATTGTCAGCCACATAAAACGGAAAGATCTGTCATTGTTCTCTTTTGCGCTTTTATAAAATAAAACAATGATCAGGATTCCCATCAGTGCAAACGGAATATTACGGTAAATCCCCCAGGAAAGCGGAGCTGATGCACTAAGCCAGTTATTCTGTGGCATCATACACAAAATAATTCTTAATTCTGCAAGACTGTAAACAGCTGCTGTCGCTGCATTATGACCTTTGATCTGATAGCGTTCACGCCAGATGTGATAAAGTACAACGTAAAAGATTGTCATCGTTACAGATGTGATCCATTTGCCCAGTCCTAACTGTACAGTAAAGTTCTCAAGACCTGTTGTGCAAAGAGCCAGTGCACGTGGAACCAGATGGAATGCATCTCCACTTCCCAAAAGAACTGCCATAATTCCAAACATAGTAAACTGGCGGTTTCCTTTGCTCTTTCTGATCATTAAAATTCCGATCGTGATTACCGAGATTAAATATACGGTGTCAAATAAAGTTTCTACAATTGCCTGCATGATAAATTTCCTTTCTTATTTTAAAATTTTATATTGAATTACGTTGCACTGCGAAAACAGTCTCAACCTAATTGCAAACATTTAAAAATCACGATATATGAACGCTGTTCATTTTGGTTCAAAAATTTTCCCACTTTCAAAGTGGGAGAATTTCCGTTACTGATCACACACAATGTGAACAATAACTGCTTTTAATATAATGTTTTGTTGATAAGCATTAACACAGAGGACGGATCATAATCTTCACGGATCACTGACACCAGCATGAGGGAAAACAGGATTTCTGCAAACTGCATTTCTGTAAAATTCTCATCGAATACGCCCGGACGGATCTTAGGATCATTTTTTAAAACTTCACATAGTCCATTTAAAATATGTTCCCATGTGCGCATCATCCTTTTCTTTCCATCATCCTTCCCTTCCTTCATAAAACCAAAGGAATGTAAAGAGAAAAATCCCGGAAACCGCTTATTGCCATATTTGAACCGTTCATAAATCCATGAAATGCAAGTTGTAACATCATGAAATACCTGCTCGTCTTCCGGGTGAAAAAAGATTTCCTGCCAGACGCTCTCGATGGTAGCACCAAGCAGCTCTGCCTTGGATTCGTAGTAATTATAAATCGTACCGGCTGAAACGGAACATTTCGCTGCAACTGATCTTATGCTTACAGCCGCCCATCCGTTTTCTTTGATCAGCTCCCTGCTGGCAGCCAATATATCTTCTTTTGAAGTAGCAAGACGATTCATGATTTCCCCCTTTGACATTCCGGCATTTCTTTTATTGTTCATATCTGAACGCTGTTCATGTTGAAAATATACATCGTTCATGTTGATTTGTCAATCTCTTTTTTAACTGTTTTTGTCAATTTTAGAAAACATTACAGTAATCGCCATCACTCAAAATCTCTGGTAATATTCTTAAGCCATTTATTTCTGAAATAATGAATAAATACCACAGGCATTTTTTCGAACTCGTCCAGTGTCATGACAAAGTATACCCAGACAGGCGGCAGTTTGAAAACATATGCTGCAAGGAAGGTAAGTGGGACTGCAACAAGCCACATAAATATGGTATCTACGATCATTCCAAACCTGGCATCACCGCCACCTCTGAAGCAACCGCATATAAGACAGGTATTAATTCCTTCGCCCACAAAACGCCAGGTTGTCATAATGATAAAAATGCCAAGATAATAAATAGCCGTCTCTGTTAATTTATCCCGGTAGAAATCCAGTATCATAGGACGGATCGCCAGAATAACGACACATCCGATCAGGCTGACAATAAATGTTATTCCCAGCATTCGTTTCCCGTATTCTCTGGCTGTATCAATGCGGTCTTTCCCAAGCTCCTGGCTGACAATGATCGTGGTAGCGTTGGCAAAACCGCGGCAGGCGATAGCACCGATATTTACCACCATAACAGCAACGGCATTTGCTGCAACCATATCATCACTAATATGACCAAGAATTGCTGCAAATGCTGAATTGGCAAAGCTCCAGACAACGTCATTTATCACCGCCGGAGTTGCAATTTTTATAAAGTCCTGTAACAGAATATCTGATTTTGCAAAGAAGTATTTTATTCTGAATCGGACGTCCGAACTGCGCAATGAGTAAATCAGACAGATCAGCACTTCTGAGATTCTGGCGATCACAGTACCAAGTGCTACACCGGTAACACCGAGCTTTGGAAGGCCAAACAATCCAAAAATAAAGGTTGCATTGCAAAATACATTCACGCAAAGAGAAACAATATACGTAACAGATGGCAGCATGATTTTTCCGATGCTTCTAAGAGCACTCATAAAAATCTGTGAGAATCCCATGAATACAAATGAAAATGAAATCACCTTCAGATACTCACTTCCTGCAGCGATCGTCTCAGGACTGTTTGTAAAAATCTTCATAATTGCCGTTGGCATAGTGAAGGAGATAACAAAAAATATAAGAGAGATAATCAGGGAGATCCGTTCTGCAAGACCCAGAATCTTCTCTACCGTCTTTTTATCACCTTTTCCCCAGTACTGGGCACATAAAACCGAAGTACCTGTAGCCATACCATAATACAAACAGAAAAGAATAAATGTGTACTGGTTGGCAAGAGATGAAGCTGACATGGCAGTCTGGCTTACATATCCTAGCATTACAGTATCCGCAACATTTACTAATGTTCCGATCAGATTTTGGATCATGATCGGAAATGCTAATTTTGATGCATATTTTAAAAAATCTTTTTTATTCAGCATCGGTCAGATCCTCCGTGAATTCCGATAAGATATTTACTTATAAAGAACAGTATATCATATACCCTACAAAACCGCGAGGTTTTTTCAGTACTCTTTCCAATATAATCCTCAATTGTATACTATATTTCACCCTCTGGTCATATTTCCATTGTACATAAAAAAAACAATATCACTTTAACGCAAAAAATCATTCTATTTTTTCACTTCTATGATATAATATTTTATTGCGAAACTAATAAAACGAGGTGAACCAGGTGAAGAAAAAAACAATTGTACCTCTTATCGTTTTTTTACTGGGCATATGCCTTGTTGGTTTAATTGTATACAAAATAGACTCACATGAAACTGAACAACAACACATAAAAGCACAATTAAATGCAACAACCTACGGCGAACGTATAAAAAATGAGATTACAAATGGAATTGCGATCACAGATACGCTAAAGCAGGTCCTGATCAGTGAAAACGGAAAGATCAGTCAGTTTGACACAATTGCGGAAAATATTATGTCTGACGTTATTGAAAGCATACAGCTTGCTCCGGATGGTAATGTAACAGATATTTATCCTTCTGAGGGAACGGAAGCGAGTAAGATCGATCTGCTCCAGGATAAAGATTGCAGCAAAATTTCCTGTTACGCAAGAGACAATCACGTGATCATTACACAAGGTCCTTTCGATTTAAAACGGGGCGGCTGTGGAATTGCTGTCCGCAATCCAGTCTACCTGAAAGATGAAAACAACCAGGAATATTTCTGGGGATTTACCATTGTTATCCTGCGTGTTCCTGACATTTTTTCAGATGCGATCAGTGCACTTTCGGATTTCGGATATGAATACAGGCTCTCAAAAACCGACGCTCCCTGGAGCGATACTTATAAAGTTGTTTATCAGTCAGACGACCAATTAACTCATACTGTTTCTTATGGTTTTACGATAGGGGAAGAGAACTGGACATTAGAAGTAGCTCCTGAAAGCGGATGGAGAGACCTTAGATTACTGGTAATCGTCGGCGGAATGTTTACTACTGTCGTTTTACTTTTCTCAGGTCTTACCCGGGTATGGTTAGTATCGAAAGAAAATAAAAACAAATTTCAAATACTGGCACACACAGATTCTCTCACCGATATTTACAACCGCTATGGATTTGATGAATTAGCCGAAAGAATGATCACTAAAAATCCAAAAACGCATTTTGTGGCCGCACTCCTTGATATTGATGACTTTAAGTTTATTAATGATATTTACGGACATGTCTATGGAGACAGGGCACTAAAGAGTCTTACAGATAGCATGAAGGCTTTTTTCCCCAAAAACACATTACTGGGAAGAAACGGTGGCGATGAGTTCTGCATTCTTCTGCCGGATCATACCTATAAAGAAGCGGGAGAACTGCTGCTGCAATTTACCAAGCTTCCAAAGACATTTTCATGTAAGGGAAAAGAATATCCGTTTTTTATTTCTCTCGGATATGCAGAATATCCAACCTTTGCATCCAGCCGTTCACAGCTTATGCGCTGTGCAGATGCAGCACTTTATGAAATAAAGCTTCACGGAAAAAACGGATGTATGGCTTACAGGGAGGGGCTCCGGTCAGGAGTCCGCAAACAGCTCGGATTTGCATTCAAGGATATCTCTGAACACCTTCCGGGTGCATTTATCATATACAGAGCGGACAAAGATGATGATGAACTCCTGTATGCAAACCATGAGTTCCTTCAAATGACCGGATATAAAAATATAGATGAACTCTTCAGCCTTACAAGGAAAAGCTTCCACAACCTGATCAGGGAAGATGAACAACAGCAGATAGAAACAAGCATCTGGAAACAGATCGATGCCGGCAATAACAATGACTATATCCACTTTCATCTTCGAAAAGCAGACGGCACTTACCTTTCTGTTCTTGATCACGGAAGGATTGTGGACAGCCAGCAATACGGAAGAGTATTTTATGTATTGTTTATGGACTGGGAAGCTATGCATGTTCATTACAGTGATAAATTTTCCGGCTAAGGTACAGACATCTCAGTCTGTATCTTAGCCGGCTGTTTTTTTCCTAAACAATTCAACATCTTATAATATGTATTCCATCTGCCTTTCTTTTGTCCGCATTCCCATTTTTTCATAAAATTTTTCTGCTGAAGTATTTCCTGCCCACACATTCAATGTCACTTCATAGCATCCCAGCTGCTTTGCTTCTTTTTTTACATATTCAAACAGGCTTTCCCCAATATGCTGTCCTCGTGTCTCCTGATCGACACACAGGTCATCTATAAAAAGAGATTTAAACGGTACCATATTGTTTGAAAAAGGCTGCTCCTTTAATTGACAAAATGCATACCCCACACAAACATCAGCCTCATCCGCTGCAACATATATTGGCTTTTCTTCATTTTTCAAAAGCTCTGCTAATTCGTCTGTCGTATATTTTGTTGTGCCCGGAATAAAGATATCAGGCCTTATATCTGCATGGATCTGCAGCACCTGTCCTAACAATTCCAGAATCCTCGGAATATCTTTTTCTTCTGCTTTTCTGATGAGCATTTTTTTCCTCCTGTTTTTCAATAACTGATTTCATAGATTCTTTATACATACACCATAATACCATCGTGTGAACGCTTATAACAATAAAATCTCTTTAAGCAGTCTCACTTTCCTTTTGCATTATAATGAAAAAGTTTATCGTTTTCCGTGATGTATATCACATTTTTATTCCTGAATCCGTATCATTACAGACAGTCAGCTCAAAATGGTTTCTGTTTGTTTTTATAAGCCCTTCTTTTTGCAGCTTTGATATCTCCGAAGACATTGCCGCACGGTCAATGCAAAGATAATCTGCCAGCTGCTGCCGGTCAAAAGGAATATCAAAGGATAACGATGCCTGTCTGATAGATACCGACGACAGATAGGACAACAGCTTATCCCTTGTCGTTCGCTTGCCCACATGTGTGATCTTATCGTTGAGGATCAGGATCTTATTTGCCAGGACACCGACCAGGTTACGGATCAGCTTCTGATGATGCTCACATACTATTGGGCAGGAAACCAGAAGCCTTTGAACATTTAATAAAATAATCTCACAATCTTCGTCTGCTACCACACTGACATTCAGAACAGCTCCCGGACTTGCCGCATATGGTTCACCAAAAAAATCTCCCGCATGACATTTTGACAGAATATTCCGATGTCCCCACAGGTCTTCCTGAATAACAAGAACACAGCCTGCCACCACAAGTCCCATTACTTCGGTAGAGTCTCCGGCTCTGAAAATATAAGAATCCCGTTTTCTGGAGATCGTTGCTGCATTTACACAATGCAGTATGGATAATATTTCATTGTCAGTAAGACCTTTAAAGAAAGGACTGGTTCTTAAAATGGGTAAATATTTTTTCAAAATTAATCCTCCTGTTGGAAATCAAACATACACGTTGTAATTATTATACTATACTCCTAACAGAAACCAAGGATAAATACTACTAGTCGAGGATAAAATAATAAGAAAGATCCTTCGAAAAAATCACAGAATAAAAGGAGAATACAATAATGGATAAAAAAATGTTTTGTTTTCAGTGTGAACAGACAGTCGGATGTACCGGCTGTACCGGAAATGCCGGTGTCTGTGGAAAAAAAGCAGATACAGCGAAATTACAGGACGAACTGACAGGTGCATTAATCAGTCTGGCTAAAGCTGCCGACAGCACGGAAACTATTTCAAAAAGAACCGGACAGATCATAATCGAAGGACTGTTTACTACAGTTACAAATGTAAGTTTTGACAATGCAGCAATCGAAAACATGATACAAAAAGTCAGAGCTGAAAAAGAAAGACTGGCTCCTGACTGCAGAACAGAGGAATATGATCTTCAGCAGCTGTGGAATGCCAATGAAGATATCCGCTCCTTGAAATCTCTTATTCTCTTTGGTATCCGCGGAATGGCTGCCTATGCCTATCATGCAAATGTTCTGAATTATGAAGATGCCGAAGTGAATCAGTTCTTCTGCGAGGCATTATCTAAGATCGGTTATGAAGAAAGCACAGAAGCACTGCTTTCCACAGTACTCAAAACAGGAGAGATCAATCTGAAGTGCATGGCACTTCTTGATAAGGCAAATACAGAAACCTATGGAACACCAGAGCCAACTGATGTTACACTTACGGTAGAAAAAGGGCCTTTTATTGTCGTGACCGGACATGATCTGAAAGATCTGCAGCTTTTGCTTGAACAGACTGAGGGAAAAGGAATCAATATCTATACACATGGTGAAATGCTCCCTGCCCATGCCTATCCATTCTTAAAGAAATACTCTCACCTGAAAGGCAATTTCGGAACTGCATGGCAGAATCAGCAGAAAGAATTTGACCATCTTCCGGCCCCTATCCTCTACACTACCAACTGTCTGATGCCTCCAAAAAGCAGCTACGCTGATAGAGTATTTACAACAGAAGTGGTTGCCTTCCCGGGAGCTGTCCATATTGACGAGAAGAAAGACTTCACACCACTTATTGAAAAAGCACTGGAGCTGGGCGGTTACAAAGAAGATCGTATGTTCTCCGGTATCAACGGCGGAAAAAAAGTGACAACCGGTTTTGGTCATGCAGCCATCCTGTCCCATGCAGGTACTGTAGTAGAGGCTGTAAAATCAGGTGCGATCCGCCATTTCTTCCTGGTTGCCGGCTGTGATGGTGCCAAACCAGGTCGAAACTATTATACGGAATTCGTGAAGCAGACACCTTCTGACAGTATTGTTCTCACCCTGGCATGTGGAAAATTCCGTTTCAATGATCTCGATCTGGGAGAGATCGGTGGTCTTCCACGACTGATGGATATGGGTCAGTGTAATGATGCTTATGGTGCGATCCAGGTTGCTGTGGCACTTGCAGATGCATTTGGATGTTCTGTAAATGAACTTCCGCTTTCCTTCGTACTCTCCTGGTATGAACAGAAAGCAGTCTGTATCCTGTTAACCCTCCTGCATCTGGGTATCAAAAATATCCGCCTTGGTCCTTCTCTTCCGGCGTTCCTGTCTCCTAATATTCTGAACTTCCTGGTTGAAAATTATGGTATTGCACCTATCACCACACCGGAAGAGGATATCAAAGCACTGATGAACCAGTAAAAGTAAATTTTTCAAAGCCTTTACAAAATCAACAAAGCCGATACAGGATTCCAAAAGTCCTGCATCGGCTTTATTTACAGGTCTGAAGACTCGGATCAGCCGACAACACTTTTAAACATGTGCAGCGATATTCTGATGGAGTTAAATGATAACGTTTTTTAAACAATCTGCAAAAATAATCAACGTTATGAAATC
>OGQF01002233.1_pt1 | contig 11507 bp, 8 predicted proteins | sample 1553141 | NCBI WGS metagenome assembly OGQF01 (sample SAMEA2580005, study PRJEB22360) | human gut metagenome | biome: human gut; feature: human-associated habitat; material: faeces | place: Denmark | collected 2008/2010
CCCTGTACTAAAGAAAACAGGATGGTTTTTTCATATTAAGTAAATCATGATAATGGATAGATAGAGGCATATCATAGAAATCTTTGTTAGTAAAATAAATATTGATTACTGAATCGTCAAATAGAGGGTAATCTGTCTCGCTGCACGAGAAGAAACCTAATGAAGCTCCTGAAAGCAGGATGGCATATAGTATATTTTTCATGGTCATAATTGTTTACTGGTTAGTATCTGTAATTGAATTCTTCTTCCGGAATATTGATGACATAAATGGTATTGCTTGCCGGAATAGTTTGTTCTCCGATATTTACAATGTCAAGATTCAGGCGTTTCATGTTGAAGAAAGTTTGACCTTCTCCGATGAATTCTTTATATCGTTCGTTGGTAATCATGGATAGGGTCAGGTTGTCTGTATGGGTTAAGCCTCTGCTTTCCAAAACAGCATTAAAATAGCTCTTTGCCTGGTCCGCATCTTTGTCAAGCAGACATTCTGCCATGATGTAATACATTTCCGGTAGTCTGATGAGGTTGATACCCGGAATTTGTCCCTCAGGGCGTGCTCCACCTTCAAGTTGCACCTTGTCTGTCAGTTTGACAAAACGATATCCTTCTGTGTTGGGCATAAACCATGCTCCCAACCTATAGTCATTGCCACCTTCTGGCGCAGAGTATATATTTTGTATGTTTCGTCTGGGATCTAAGCTTTGGAATGAAACAGCATCATAAAGGTCTGTTTTTGTATTTGTGTAAAAATCTTTAGAATATAATCCGAAAATAGTTTCTTTTTTAGACAGGGTTCCGATAATATCTCCTGCAATTTCTGTTTTGTTTACTAGTGAAAGGCCGCTTTCTTTGATTACTTTCTTTGCATAATAGCTGGCACTGTCGGTATTGCCGATAGTCATATAGACGCGGGCCAGTGTAGCGCGTGCCGCATGGAGGTTGAAGTGTGTGTTACGGTCACGCAGGTAGGCATCGTTTTCAGTTGCAAGGTCGTATAGTTCTTGGTTGTCTAACAAGCGTTCGGCTTCGCGTAGTTCACTGATGATTCTGTGTAATACGTCTTTTTTGGATATGATATCTGCCGGTTTGACAGAAAAGGCAGTGCTATATACAATACCTTTGGTGTCATCATTGGTTATTTGTTCGGTAAAGAGACGTAATAAATCGAAATGCATGAAAGCTCGCAATCCCAATGCTTCTCCTTTGTAAATATCATGGAGTTCTAATGATTGGGGGGATTGTTTTTCCAAATTAATTAATACATTGTTCACATAGGAGATATTTTGGTACATCCCGCTCCAAATATCAAAGAATAATTTCTTTACATCGGCATTTTTGTAATAGTTGTATGCCAATAAATCTGAGATCCCTTGATTCCCTTGGCAAGAAAAGTATTGGGCCATGATATCCAATGTGTAATAGCTCATGTTTTTTCCATAGAGAGCCGGTGTGCGCATTGTAGCATAAACTCCGTACATGGCATTTTCAAATCCTTTGCGGTCGGTCAAAAGGTCTTTGCCTAATATCTCACCTTGAGGGTGTACATCTAAAAAATTATCGCAGGATGTACTGGAAACCAGCAAACCTAAAATAACAGCTATATTTTTAATATTAATTCTCATGATGATTCAATGATTAGAAAGTGGTACTTAAAGTAAATTCAAATCCGTTACTGTAAATATAAGTGAGTCCTCGCTCAACTTTAACATTAGAAAGTCTGAGTATATCAGTTAAATTAACTCCTAATCGTAAGTTTCTTACCATCAGTTTCTGGCAGAAACGCGGAGAGAATTCGTAACCTAAATTCACGGAACTTAATGTAAATACATTGTCTTTTTCAACAAAACGGTCTGTGTGCTCTGGGGTCGAATGGTTCGCAATGTTACGGTAGGTTGTAATGTTCCCGGGAGATTTCCATCTGTCATCAAATGCACGTTGGTCAACATTAGTCTTACCTGAGTTTCCTTCTACTCTGGTTGCCCGGGTTTCGTTATAAAGATAACCGCCGCATTTGAATGTTCCCATCAGATAAAGGCTGAATCCTTTATAGAAGATGTTGGTGGAAACAGTCCCCTGAAATTTAGGTTCTTTGTCTCCGACAACAACTTTATCATCAGCTGAATAGAGGAATGTACGTGTGCCGTCAAGCTTGATGAATACTTCCTGACCGGTAGCCGGGTCAATACCAGCAGAACGCACAACTTTTAGTGCTGTCGTTGACTCTCCTTCTTCATATTGTGCCAGTGGGGCCGTACTTCGGGAAGAGGGGATGTTATTATTGGTTTCGTTCTGTTTTTTTAAAGCGTTGCTGATTTTTAAAATTCTGTTTTTATTGGTAGAGCCATTCATGCTTAATTGCCACCAGAAGTCATTGTGTTGAATAAGCATTCCGTCGATAGAGAATTCGAATCCTTTATTTTCCATTTCTCCGATATTCTCCATTCCTTCTGTCACACCGGTTGATGGAGCTTTGCTGGCAGAAAGCACAAGGTCTTTTGTCTTTTTCAGATAGTAATCTACAGTAGCGTTCAAACGACGGCCAAACAAACTGATGTCTGCTCCGATATTGTATGAGAATTCACGTTCCCATTTTAAATCTTCATTTCCGATAGTTTGCGGAATGGCTCCAATGCCATTCAAATATTCCAGTTTGTTGTCATATTTGTACATGGTGATCGCTTGGAATGGTGAAAAGTTGGTCTTTCCGGTATAACCAACACTTCCGCGAATTTTCAATAAGTCTAATTTGTTCGACTTTAAGAAATTTTCGTTGTGGAGATTCCAACCGGCTCCGGCAGACCAGAACTGGCCATATCTTTGGTTTGCTCCAAATTTGGAAGATCCGGAAAGACGGTATACAAAGTCTGCATAGTAACGGTTTCTGAACATATAGTTACCATTGGCAAAGAAGCCGACTTCAGTACTCAGGTCTTGTGAACCGCTTGGCTTTTGTGAATCATCTGTCGGATAACCGTTGGCATGTCCGATAAAATTTAAATCGTCATCGTAAAATCCGGCTGCTTTTAATGTTGATGTTTCGTATCTGTTTTTACGGATTTCACCACCGATAATAAGGCTAAGCAGGCTGTTATCTTCTGTCAGTTTATTGAAGGATGCATTGATATTTCCAGACCAGTCGACAGTTTTGTCTGTGGTCCTTTCGAATCGTCCTTTTTTATTCAGATCTTTTTCTGTTTTGAATATTTGGGAATCGGGTGAAATATAGCTTTCTTTATTGCCATCTGTGATAGAGATGTTGAAATTACCGACAATGCGGAATAAATCATTGATATCCCAGCGGACATCCGTAGTGTTTGATAATGATTTGTTGGCTCCTTCTGAATAGTTGCCTAGCAGTGCTTCTACCATTGGGTTGTCATTGTCCCAGGAAAGATTGCGGTTAGGCTCGCCATATTCATTGAAAATACGGTCGTATGGATTTTGGTCTACCCAATTTCTAAAACTTCCATATGGGGTGTCTTTGGTGTCGGTTTCATTGTAGTTGGTGCGATTGGCAAAAGTCAGTTTGTTAGCTAAGTGATATTCTAGTTTGAAGCCAAGACCATAGCGGCGACGGTAGTCTTCTTTCATTACACCCTGTGTATTATTGAATCGTCCGGATAGTTCGTAGCGGATATTGGACGCACCTCCATAAATACGGAGTGAATGGTCGTGAGAAAAGGCTGTACGGGCAGGTTGAGAAAGCCAGTCGGTATTTACTCCGCGTGAAACTTCTTTATATCGTTCATTGTATAGTTGGTCTAGGCGGTATTGTTCTTTACCCATATCTACGCTGCCCCATTGGTCTTGAACCGGAGTGTACAATCCTGCTAGTTTTTCGTATTCAAGTTTTTCTCTGGCATCCAATACATCATAGTCTTTGAGATAAGGAAATTGGACATTCCCGGTGAAGTTGTAACTTACACGGATATTGCCCTCTGTTAATTTTTTGCGTTCAACGACAATGACTCCGTTAGCTGCGCGGCTACCATAAAGAGCTGTTGCTGATGCATCTTTCAGAACGGTGATATTGTCTATCTCATTCATATCAAGGTCGTAAAGCTCTTCCATACTGATTTCTACTCCGTCCAGAATGATTGTTGGTTGGTTTACTTGTCGGTTGGTTGCTGAGAATGAGCTCATACCACGGAGTAGCAGTTCCGGAACATGATTCGGATTGGAGCCAAGATCGTTGCGTTCCACAAGGTTTAATCCAGGAGTCAGGGCACTGATTGCTGCAATGATATTGGTATTGGATACAGCCTTTAGTTCGTCGCTTTTGATTGTTTTGACTGCACCGGTATAGCTGTTTTTGGATTTTGTAAAGTAACCAGTTACGACTACTTCATCGATGGCTTTGACCTCTTCTTCCAGGCGTACAACCATCTCTTTGTTTGTCTGGATAGGGAGAGTTACAGCTTTATAGCCGACGAATGTGAAGGTTAGGTCTTTGATACTAGAAGGTAAATTTAAGGTGAAATTACCATCCTGGTCAGTTGCTGTTCCCATAACCGCTTGTCCGTTTGCAAGCGCAGCAATAGTGACTCCCGGCATTGGTTGGCCGCTTTTGGCATCAATGACTGTACCTTTTACTTTTTGCATGTTTTGCTCTTGTGGAATAGCAAGACGTGCTTTGACAATAATTGTGTTGTTCTGAATCTCGAAATCTAAATTTGTGTCTTTCAGACAAGTCTGCATGATTTCCTGAATGTCGGAACTTTGGATGTTGACATCAATAGGGGATACATTTTTCAGTAAATCATTACTGTAGATGATGTTATAACCGCTTTGTTGTTGTACCTGTTTCAGCACTTCAGTAAGTTGTGAATTGCGCACATTTAGTTGTACTTCTGTTTGTTGTGCACGCCCGGGAAGTGCATTTGCATTTAGTGCACATACCAGGCAAAAAATAGCCAGTAGCCTCATGGTTAGTCGTAGTTTTTTCATAATTTTGAATGTTAAATAATAAATTTCATCTGAGTTGTTTAACATCTAAAGCGGGATGCTGCCAACATTCCGCTTTTTCTGCTTTTTGTTGATTAGTTGTTCACTGTAATGTTATTTCCATGTATATTAAATTTTATGTTATATGATTTTTCTATCATTTTAAGGATTGTAGATATGTTGTCGAAGCGATTTACGTAGCCGGTAAAACGATACTCTTTTAATGCCTGATTTTGGTAGATTGTTTGCGTTCCATACCAACGGTCCAGTTGTTTCATTATCTCTTCAAGCGTTTCATTTTCAAATATGAAAACTCCTTTTGTCCAACCGATGAATGTTTGTGCATCGACTTTTTTTGTTGTCATTTGTCCGGTCGTTTTGGAGTATTGGTTCTGTTGGTTGGGAATCAATATGCACTCTTTTCCGCTAGTAGGAGTATGAGTCTTTACAGAACCTTCCGCTAGCGTGGTATAGATATTTGAGTCTGTAGGATATGCTTTGACATTGAATCTGGTCCCTAATACTTCTATTTCCATGGGGGAGGTTTTTACAATGAAGGGGTGTGCTTTATCTGGAGCAACTTCAAAATAGGCTTCTCCTTCCAGATAAACCTCTCTTGTGTTTCCTGTAAAGGTAGAGGGGAAACGTAAACGTGTGTCAGAGTTTAGCCATACTTTGGTTCCGTCTGCCAGGACAAGTTTGTATTCGCCGCCTACGGGAATAAAAATTGTTTGATAGTCTGTCTGTTTGGTGTGTTTGGTGCCGGACTGTTCAATCGTCAAGGTATTGTTTTGATTGTTAAGGATTATTGTCGCATCAATGGGATGTGAAAGTTCTTGCTGTTGGGTTAAATCTACTTGTTGTCCATTGGCCAGTAATAACACTGCTTTCGAACTTCCTGGTTGGGGAATCTCTACTGTTGCAAGCGGTAGGTTGGGTGTTGTCGGCTTTTGATGAGTTAGTAATAAAATGGTCAATATGACAGGCAATGCTAAGATAGCGGCATATTTCATCCAGCGTTGGATGGAATAATGTTTTTTGAATGGTATTCTGGTTTCTATTTTTTTCCAGTTGGCATCCCGGTTGATAATCGGTCTCTCTGAAGTATGGATTTTATTTTTTATGTATTTATTGTACAAAGAGTCATAGAACGCTTGATTGGTCGGATTTTCCAGCCAGGCGTTGAGCTCTTTTTCTTCCTCGGTCGTCAAGCCTTTTTGAAAGCTGCTGACGATGAGTCGTGATATGCGGAAGTGTTGATGTAAGTTTTCCATTTTCTCTTTGTTTTACATATCTATTACGACTCAATGATAAGGTAGGGTGAAAGGCTGATGAAAAAAAATAGAATTTACAGTGGAATAGCTCATATTCATATTAATTCTATATCAACTCTAAGTAAAATCCTTGATGAATCCTATATGAATCTTATATGAATGCTGTATGAATCCTATGTATATAGCTTATTTAATGGATTAATATAAGGTTGCTATAATATGTATATTGGAAGTGATATAGAGGCAATATGGTTGTTTTATAGGAATGTTTGGTAGAGAGACGTTTGAAAAGGAAAAATAGGACAGGCTAGATTGCAATTATTTGCACAAGAGCCATATAATAGTGCTGCCAAGTAAGGAAATATGTTCTTTCAGACGGCGATATGCAATCTTTTTTTGTGTTTTGACAGTATTTATGGAGATGCCCATTTGGGTTGCGATTTCTTCGTTGGACATCCCCTGCATGGCTAAATTAAAAATCTGTCTGCATTGGGTCGGGAGTTCTTGTTCCGTTGTTTGTAGAATTTGTGCAACTTCCTCTTCTATGACAAAATGTATGAATGTTTCTGAAGTTTCTATTTCTTGGAGCGCATGGATATTGTATGAATCTTTAATTTTTTCGTGTTTCAGAAAGTCGATGGCTGCATTATGGGCACAGATATATAAAAATGATTTTATATGTGCAGCAGATTGCATTTCTTCTCGATGGTTCCATAGGGAGATGAACGTTTCTTGAGCAATATCTTCAGCAGCCGGCATGTTGTTGATAAACCGGTTGGAAAACAGGCATATATTCTCAAATAGGCAGTCAAAGATTATTTTGAATGCTTTTTTATCTCCTTTTTGGAATAGTTTTATGTTTAGAGAAAACTCTTGATTCATGCATTTTATTTAATGCACAGACTTGCCTGTTGTGGGTGCAGGTCTGTGCATGAATATATCAAAGTTTGCTGATAATCTCTCGGAATAATGCAGTCATTCGAGGTTGGGCGGTATTGCCGATATCTTGAACTTCGGCATGGTTTGTTTTGATTAATTCCGGTGATGCGGTGCTGTTTGTGATGACAGACATTCCAAAACATTCCATACCCATGTGACGTGCAACAATGATTTCCGGTACGGTGGACATTCCGACTGCATCACCTCCGATTACACGAATCCAATTGTATTCTGCCGGTGTTTCAAATGAAGGTCCTTGCAGTCCGGCATACACTCCGTGTTGAAGTTTAATATCCAATTGTTGGGCACATTCATCTGCAATTTTGATGATACGGGGGCTGTAGGCATCTGTCATGCCTGGAAATCTCGGTCCCAGTTCGTCAAGGTTGCGTCCGCGTAGTGGATGTTCCGGGAATAAGTTGATATGGTCTGTAATTACCATCAAATCTCCGACCAAATAGTTCGTGTTGACACCTCCTGCGGCATTGGAAACGAACAGATGTTTCACTCCGACTTCATGTAATACACGCACAGGGAATGTGACCTCTGTCATTGGATACCCTTCGTAAAAGTGGAAACGTCCCTGCATGGCAATTACATTTTTACCGCCGAATTTACCAATCAGAAGGTTACCTTTGTGTCCTTGTACCGTAGAAACCGGAAAGTTGGGTATGGTGGAATAAGGAATGGTATGTTTTACCTCAATGGATTTTCCTAACTCTCCTAGTCCTGTGCCAAGAATAATACCGATGGTATATGCTTCATTGTCTAGAAAGTGCGAAATGTATTCCGCACTATTTTTGATTTTTTCGTACATATTCAAATATTTCGTTTATAAACAAATCTTTATCTTTAAGAAATTCCGGAACGACAGGGATATAATAGATGTGTTGTTTTAATTCTTCAGGGAGAGCGCAATCGCATAGGCGTGCTGCATCCTTCTCTGTCGTAAAGATGTATTTTTCTTCGTTATCTATTGCCTGGAATCTATTGGTTATATGCTGGATGTCTTTTGATGTAAAATGATGGTGGTCCGGATACTCCAAGGTGGAGATATTGGAGGTGAAGCGTTGCAGATATTCAACGTATGGAGCCGGTTGTGCTATGCCGGTCAGGCATAGTATGCTACTGCTCTTGCTTGGACTGATTGTCGGTTGTTCTTTAAAAATGGGAGTAATCTCTCCGTAACCGATAGAGGTGAAGAATAACTGTTGATAAGGTTTTATTTTCAGCCTTTTGTAACAGATACGGAGATCAATCGGATTCATTTGTTGCGGGCACTTGGTGACAATAAGGTAGTCTGCCCGTTTTAATGCATTAACACCTTCCCGTAATCGTCCGGCGGGTAACAGACTGTCTTCAGTGACCGGGCGGTTGAAATCTATCAGTACAATATTTTTGTCTGCCTGTACATAACGGTGTTGGAAGGCATCGTCCAAAATAATCACTTGGGGCGGATTGGGTAATGCCAATAGTTTTTCAATGCCACGCACGCGTTTGCTGTCGCAGGCAACCATGATATCTGGGAATTTCTTATGGATTTGTAGCGGTTCGTCTCCAATGTCTGAAGCTGTTGATTCTGGTGTCGCCATGATGAAGCCGGACGTATTGCGTTTATAACCTCTGCTTAGGCAGGCGACTCTGAATCTATGACGTAGCGTTTCGATAATGAGTTCTGTGTGTGGAGTCTTTCCGGTACCTCCGACCGTGATATTGCCGACGCACAGAATGGGTATAGCAAATCGTTGTGATTTTAGTATAGATGTTTGGAACAAGAAATTTCTTATCCCTACACCAATTCCGTACAGAAAGCTGAACGGCAGCAGCAGAATGTTTTTTGTTGCCATGCGCTAGTGTTTGAATCAGTTAATAGTTAAGTTAAATGGAAGACGAGCAAGAATCCCTTGTTGGGAGGTGATTTCTTTTATCTCTTGCCAAGTAGAATAGAGTGGTCCCATTTCTTCTTGTAGCATTTGGGCTTTAATCCCTCCGCTTAATTGGTATAGTAGTTCTTCCATCGGATTTTTGAGAGTCGGATATTCAACTAGCATATATTGGTCAATCCCTGCTTTGTTGGCTGCAATACTGATAGCGTCTTCTAAGCCTCCCAATATGTCAACAAGCCCGATTTGTTGAGCATCTTCTCCTGTCCAAACACGTCCTTGTGCAATGGCATCAAGTTGATCATGAGTCATGTTGCGTCCAGCCATGACACGACTGAGGAATGTTTCATATCCTTGGTTGACATAGTTCTGCAGAACATTCTTTTCGTATGTACTTAAGGGGCGTGAACTGATAGGTATCGGCAGAGGATAGGTTCCGCCGAAATCACTATGTTTGTTGGTTTTTACAATATCGGAATGGATGCCTAACTTGTCTTGAATTAGTTTTTCGCCCGAGAAGAACATCCCGAAAATTCCGATAGAACCTGTTAAGGTTGTAGGCTCGGCAACAATTGTGTCTGCTGCACATGAAATATAGTAGCCGCCGGATGCTGCAACATCGCCCATGGAGACGATGACAGGTTTTTCTTGTTGGGCCAAATGGACTTCTCTCCATATGATATCGGAAGTAAGAGCACTGCCTCCCGGCGAGTTGACGCGTAGGACAATGGCTTTTATGTTGTTGTCTAAGCGTGCTTTGCGGATGCTTTTGGCAAGGTCCGGACCAATGGATTTGGGTGTTTGTGCCAATCCGATTTCTCCTTGTGCATAGACGATTGCTATTTTGTTGGAGTGATAGGGTTGGTTTTCAAATGCCGATATGGCATTTTGATAGTCTGTTAGTTGAACTTGGTGTAATCTTTGGTCTGGTTCTATTCCGCATGCTTTTTTGAGAAAGGTTAGCATTTGATCTTCATAAACCGCATTGTCAAAATATCCCCACGCTGTAAGTTGTTGGGTTGTATAAAAATCCAGTCGGTCGGTTAAGGCATTGATAGAGTCTGCCGGAATGTTTCGGCAGGAAGAAATAGCCTTGACAATATTGTTCCAGGATGTACTTAGGTATTTTTTTATTTGTTCGCGGTTGGCTTCACTCATTTCCGTTGCAATAAACGGTTCTACTGCTGATTTGAATTTTCCGACTTTGACAATCTCCGGTTGAATGCCTAATTTTTCTAAAGTCTCTTTATAGAATGTGACGTTGCTACTCATTCCGGAGAGCGTAAGAGGTGTCTCCGGATTGACGAAGATGCTGTCAGCAACGGTTGCCAGGTAGTAACCTAACTGTGAATAGCCTAAGTTGGAATAGCTATAAATGAATTTGCCGCTTTCTTTGAATTTCTGTAGGGCATTGCGGATTTCCTGGGTTGTAGCCAAGGCTCCGAAAGTGCTCTGTATATCGTTAATGTTGAGGTAGATTCCTTTGATGTTCTTATCGAGTGCAGCATATTCTATGGAGGCTAGAATTTTGTTTAATCCTAGATTCGGTAGAGTGCTCATGGATAGAAAGTCGATGTTGTCAAATGGGTTGTCAGAGGCTCGGTCATTGATAGGTGATTCTAGCCGGATAGTCAACACGCTGTTTTTTTCTACAGAGACTGTTTGATTGGAAAATGTCAAGATGGCTCCAACTAAAATGAAAAATAGGATGAAAATAAAAATATTGACAACAAGAAATCCTGTAATAGTCGCTAATGTGTATTTTAGGAAACTTTTCATGGCAATGATAAAATTTTTTCCAAAAATAGCCATATAATTTCTTTATAACAAATATCTGCAGAGAGTTATTTGTGTATTGAAAGGTTTTTGTCTAATTTTGACGTTATGAACTAATACCGACGATATGAGTAAATTTATAATAACGGGAGGACGCCGCTTGAAAGGTGAACTTCGTCCGCAGGGAGCAAAGAATGAAGCATTACAAGTAATATGTGCTTGTTTGTTGACAAAAGAAAAAGTGACGCTTTCAAATGTTCCGGAAATTTTGGATGTGATGAAGCTGATAGAGTTGTTGAAAGGCATGGGAGTGAAGGTAGAGCATCCGGAGCATGGCACATTTATATTTCAAGCTTCTGACATAAATTTTGACTATTTCGAGAGTGAAGATAAGGCAGTCAGCCTAAGGGGTTCTATTATGATTTTAGGGCCTCTGTTGGCAGTGTATGGTTTTGGTGTTATTCCTAAACCGGGAGGAGATAAAATCGGACGTCGTCGTTTGGATACTCATTTCCTGGGGTTTGAAAAATTGGGTGCTACATTTGATTATAATAGTACTGACGGCTATTTTAGAGCATCGGCAGAACGGTTGAAAGGATGTTATATGCTGTTGGATGAGGCATCCGTGACCGGTACGGCTAAAATCATTATGGCAGGCCGGTTTGGGGGAAGGGGGCCCAAATCCTTAATT
>OGQF01002236.1_pt1 | contig 11490 bp, 4 predicted proteins | sample 1553141 | NCBI WGS metagenome assembly OGQF01 (sample SAMEA2580005, study PRJEB22360) | human gut metagenome | biome: human gut; feature: human-associated habitat; material: faeces | place: Denmark | collected 2008/2010
AAAAATTAATAAGAAGGATAAGATTAAGGAAACGCAGGTAAATGCTACAAATAAACCTAATAATAAGGTGAATTCAAGTAGTGGAAATAATAAAACAAATTCCTCGAATAAACCTAGTAGTTCTGGAAATTCTGGTGGAGCTAGCAATAATACAGGCAATTCGGATAGTAGTGGATCAGATGCAAATCAAGCACCTAGTGGAGGTGATTCTGGAGCTCAGAACGGTGGAAACTCTAATGCGGGAAGTTCTTCAGGTGGAGAATCAGCAGGTAATGGAGCAACTAGAATTATAGATTCTTCTGAAGCAACTAGAAATATTGTTTATTCTACTGATGAGGATAAGGAAGAATTTGAAAAAATTGCTGATGAAAATTCAGATTCTGTTATAGCTACAAATCTTGTTAGAACTGCTAATAACACTAAAGAAAATGCCAATAATCAAAATAATAATGCGGCTAATAATAATCAGAACAGCAACAATCAAAATAAAAATACAACACAGAATAAAAATGATGCAGATAATAAAAAACCTAAAAAAGAAGAAAATCCTTATTACACAGAAAAAGAAATAAAAACTATGATAAATTCTATAACTTTAAAAATAATTGTAAATAGAGAAAATAGTGAAAGGGTCAAATCTGCAAATATGATATCTGAAAACTTAAAGGCTGTTGGAATTAAGTCAGAGGTTGTACTTTTAGATTCGCTTGGTATGCAGAAATCATTAGCTAATAGATCATATGATTTAGCTGTTACAGGATGGCAGATATCTAGTATCCCTAATATAACAGAAATTATGAAAGCTATATGTCCTAATGATGTAGGACTAAATGAGAGATTAGGAAAGATACAGGGGGCAACTAGCGAAGAGGATATTAAGAAAATTTATGCAGATATAGAAAAATATTGCATAGACAATGCATTATTTATAAGTATAGGTGTAAAAGATAATTATATGATTATAAATAAAAGACTAAAAACTGATTTATATATGAATGATTATGACCAGTATAGAGGTATAGAAATGGTAACTCCTTCAAAATAATTTATAAAGTTTTTGCATTATTTGGTAAAATAAGATATTCTATAAATAGGTATAAAAAATAATGGAAAATTCTTTTAAATAGATATTATATATGGGGGTGGTTTGATGAAAAAAGCAATAGCAGCGCTAGGAATAAGTGCGGTTACATTAGCGATGTCTTCTGCTGATTCTAGTGCACTTGAAACAGCTACAGTTACGGCTGATGCTCTTAATATGAGAAGCGGTCCTGGAATAAGTTATAGTAAACGGGGAGTACTTCATAAAGGGGCTAAGGTAACTATTCTTGAAAAATCAAAAGGATGGGTTAAGATAAAAGATTCTTCTGGAAAAACTGCTTGGGTAAGTGGACAGTATTTAAGTACTTCTGGAGGTAATTCCCCACGTCGTCCGCAGTCAACGGGGTATTCTTTCCGGTGCCGCCATGTGCTGCGGGCAGGATGCCGGTCATGTTTTCCAGTGTCGTGGTGTCCTTGGTCTGCATGGTCTTCGTGCTTCCGTCGCCGAAGGTCAGCGTCAGGGTGCGGTCTGTCAGCGAAATGCTCTTCACGTAGCCCGCGCTGTTCGCTCCCACCGCACCAAGATCCTCCGCCGTCAGGGTCACAACGCCGCCCTTGCCGTTCACCTTTACCACCGCGCCATCTTCGGGCGGCGCAAAATTCTCGGCACGATCTGCAGCCCGCTGCGCCCGCTCCGCATCGCCTTGGGCGCTGCCCGCCGCTTTCTGTGCCATTTTTGCCGCCCTTGCCGCGTTCGCTCCGGCTGTCGCTGCAGTGTCTGCGTCCCGCTTTGCTGCTGCGGCCGCGTTCCGCGCTTCCTTTGCGCTTTCCTGTGCCCCGGTCGCATATCCCAGCACCCGCGCCACAAAAAGCTCGTACTGCGTCGGGCTGATCTCTGCATCGCCGTCTGTGTTCAGTGTTTCATAGCAGTCATACCGGGCCGGTCGGGTCAGCGCCCGGTATCCGTCCTCACCCAGAGCCAGCAGCATCCAGCTGCCGCAGGGGCTGGCGGTAAATTCCTTGCCCACCGCTGCGCTGTACTCCTCGTCCAGCAGGATCGGTGTCGGCAGTGTGCCGTCCTGCCGCTGGATGTGCAGCGTCACGGCACATCCGGCCCACTCCTGCGGCAGCTCAAACTTCAGCCTTTCCACATTGGCGCTGCTCTGCCCGCCCAGATGCAGCACCCGCATCTCCGGGCCAAACTCCACACCGCCAAAGTTTTTCCGAATAATTTTCACCCGCATCCCGCTGCCTCCTTCCGTCCTTCTCAGCCTATCACACAAACGTCCGTAATAACACTGCGGACTTTTTTCAAACTTTTCCATTTCAAAAGAACCACATATACAAATCCCCCGGCGTGAAATTCATCGCGCCGGGGGATTTTTCTTTTCTTACCTCACTGCCGCATATGGGTCCGGTTTCGGTCCTTCCTCCGCTTTCTTTTCTGCCTCCTCCACCCACTGGGCAAAGTTTTTCTCCGTGTACAGCTCTTCTCCGTCTGCGTCCTTGAGCGCCAACAGCATTTTTTCCATCTGCTGCCGGTCTGCATCGCTTCCCGCAAGGTACTCCGGCTTTGCTGTCTCGGTGATCTTGCTTTTAAGTGTCGTCGCGCTCTTGCCCGCCTTCGCCAGCCTGTCATATTCTTCCTGCACAGCACCTGCATCCCAGCTGTCCACCGCTTCCACAAGGTCGTCCGTCACGCTGGCGTTATCGCCCTTCAGCTGCTTTTCGGCCAGCTGGTTTACCGCACCGGTCACGCAGTCCACCACATCCCCGCGCTTTCCCTTCGGCAGGCCCAGCACTTCGCTCAGCTGTTCGATCATCTCGTTTTCCAGCTCGTACCGCTTCTGGTCGTTTCCTGCATTCTGCTCTTCAGCAGCCTGCCGCACCCGCACGTCGTACTTTACAAGGCGGCTCTTCAGCTGGCTGTACATTTTGTTTTCCGCAATGGTTCCCGCTTCCACCATAGCGTTCAGCTTCTCCACTGCGGCCTTTGCTTCGTCGCTGTCGCCGCCGGCATAGGCGTTGTACAGCCGGTCATACTGGCCGGTGGCGCTTTGGGGCACAGAATTAAAGCTGAACTGTCCTCCGTGCGCAAGATTTTCAAGGTCACCATAGTAGCCCTTTACCGCTTCTACAATCTTCCGTCCATTGCCGTAGGGTACACCCGCCACTTCAAAGCTGTCCTCCAGCAGCGTCATGCTGCGCTGCATCAGCTTATTGTGGTGCTTTTGCAGCTGTTCTTCGTCCATTTCACTGGTGTCTTTCCGGAACTCCGCAAAAAACTTCTGCACATCTCCGGCCAGATCATTCACCACGCTGATGCTTGCTGCACTCAGCACGTCGTAATCCTTGCCGTTCACAGCATTGTCGATCAGGCTGTATAACTCACTTCCGTACAAAAAGTTTCCCGCAAAACTTTCTGTGTACAGGCTTGCAAACCGTTTCCACATGCTCTTCACGGTCACATCGCCGTTTTCGTCCTGCTCCCGGTCCCACCGGTGCAAAAGGAAATCTGCGCCGATCTTCATGATCGCAAACACCGCCGTCTGTGCCGCCTGGCTCACAACAGCCCGGTTTCGCTGTGTTTTTGCCCTCTGCAATTCTGCTTTGTTTTCATCGCTCTGGTTCTGCCGGTAGCGTTCCGCCTGTGCCCTGTAATCGCCAATGGCATCCGTCAAAACGCCGTAGTTCTGGAAGCGTTGGGTGGTGAACATGGTCAGCTGCTTCAGCATTTCGTTAGGGTTGCGCTGAATGCCCGCCCGCTGCATCACGGTGTAGTTGGGCTGTGTCTGCTCGATCACCTTCTGATAGGTGCGGTTCACCGCTTCCCAATAGGCCGGGCTGCCTGTCACCTCCGCGCCTTCAAACTCGGCCGTGTGGTGCTGCACGTATCGCTTGCTGCCTTCCCACAGGGCTGCTACCGTCACTTCGTCCATCCCGTTGATCCAGCCGGTCAGCCAGTTCGGCAGCTTGTCCATGCCCTTTTCCGCCAATGTTTCCTGCTTTCCAATGCTGGCAAGCTCGCCGTTCTGGCTGCCGCGCTTGCGCCAGTCCAGCAGCACGTCTCCGTGTTCTTTGATCTCCGTTTCCAGCGCTGTCCGCGCCTTGGGCGAAAGGTTTTTCACAAAGGGTACCACTGCCGCCATGGTGTCGCCGCCCAGTACGGCCGCTGCTGTGGGCAGGCTTGCCGCCTGCGCAATGGCAACGCCCGGGTTCAGCGTCAGCACTGCGCCTGCATAGTTTCCGCGCAGGTTTCCCAGTACTTTGTTAAAGGTGCTGGGCCGCTTGCGCTGGGTAGTCTGCAGGTCGGTCAGCAGGTCATCGATGTAGCTCACCGCATCCTTGCCCCACTGTTCCTTGATGATGCCGTTCTTCAGGTTTGCAAGCCCTTCCCGCGTCTCCACGCCGCTGTTCAGGATCTTCTGCACGTCCCGGATAGGTGCCGCAAGCCCTGCATACGCTGCCGTATCCCGCAGGCTGCGCTGCACTACGTTCGCGCATTCTTCCAGCAAAATGGGCTGTCCACTCTTCACGCGGTTCTTCAGGAAACCGCGTCCCTCAATGGTGGCATCCAGATTCAGGCCGTCGATCTGGGTCGCCAGCACCGATTTATCCACCGCAATGGGGTAGTAGTTTTTCACGGTTGCCCGCTGGTAGCCCACCAGTTGCAGGCTCGTCTCGTTGATGAGCTTTGTGGTGTAGTTGTCGAAGAACTCCTTCATGTCCGCGCACCATGCCCTGTCATAGTCGGTCATGGCCGCTTCCACCGTCTGCAGGATGCTGTCCACTGTCGGGGTCCCGTCCGCATCCGTCAGCATTCCCAGATGTACGGTCTGTCCCTTCTGGTAAGCCTGCTCGATGTCGCCCTTGTTGTACAGCTTTGCATCCGGGATCACAAGTCCGCCGTTCATCAGGTGGTTCAGGCTGTCGGTGTTGTGCAGGTGCATGTACAAACTGCACAGCTGTGCATGGGTCAGTTCGGCTTTCTTTCCCTTCACATCGGTCAGGCCCACGTCCACAAGGTCTGCGCCCGGGCCTGCAAAGTTCTGCATCTCCTTCACATGCTCTTTTCCGGTCACGTTGGCAAACAGCTTTTCGCCTTCCACGGTGATCTTCGTCTGCCGGTACTGGCCGTCGTTCAGCATGTTCGCCATCTTTTCCATCTGGCCGTTCTTCGCGTAGCCGCCCAGCATACGGAACACCCGCTCCGCGCCCAGCATGTCCAGCTGATACTTTGTCAGCAGATTGTGCATGCCGTCCAGCTTTCCGCCGGGGTGGTTGCCCTTGCTGGCATTCACCTCGCTGGCTGCGCCTTCTGCGATTGCGCTCACTTCCTCGGCCTTTGCAAGGCTCACCGTCTTGTTTGCATTGCGGATCACATGCAGCGTCGAGCTGGTAATAGCCTTCAGCATCCGCATCTGATCCACCGTCATGGGCAGATAGGTGCGGTTCTCCGTCTCCCGGATGCGTTTGCGCAGCCGTTCCTGCAGTGCCCATGCTTTCTCGCTGTCCGGTAAAGCTTCTGCCTCGGCCAGCTGTTCGTGCAGTTTGGTCAGCTTTGCATCCTTCGTTGCCTGCAGGTCGTCCCGCAGCGTCTGGATCAGGGTATCCACGCCGGTCTGCTTCCATTCTTCGGTCATGGCGTTGGGGCTGCTCTCGCTGCCCGCGCTTTGCCGGATCCGATCCTGCAGCCTCGTCAGCTGGTTCACGGCCCGTTCGTTCAGAATGGTCATGTCCGCCAGCTTTGCCACCTGTGCTGCCGCATCGATCAGCCCCGGCTGCACATACTTGTCCTTGCTTGGCCGCAGCAGCATCTGGTTCAGCTGTGCCGCGTTCTGCCGGATGCTGCGTTTCAGCTCATCCATCTTCCGTGCATCCCGCGCCCGCTGCACTCGCTTTTCCGCTACTGTCTTCGCAACGGCAATGTCTTCGTCCCGCTGCTGCCGGGCTGTTTCAATGGCAAGGGCATTCCGCTGCGCCTGTTTCTGCTCCCATGCGGCCCGCTTGCGTTCGTTGTCTGCCTCCCATTCCATGATCTCATTTTCCTGCACGATCAGGCTGTATTCCGCCTTGTCCGCGCGCCGCTGCTCCTGCCGCAGCTGCCACGCCAGTTCGTTTTTCTCGCTGCGCAGTTTCTGCATTTCCAGCTTTGCCTCGTCCAGCATTTCCTGCCGTTCGGCCTTCAGGCGTTTCACTTCCTGCTTCATTTCCCGTTCATAGCTTTCCCGCAGCACCGTCAGCTTTTCGTTCAGGTTGCCCACATTGGAAACATCCACACCAAAAGTTTCAAGGTTCTGGTCCAGCATCTTTTCCGCTCTTGCGTTCTGCCGCTGCAGTTCGGTCATCTGCTGTACTTCGGCGTTCCGGTCTGCAGTGCGCCGGTTTTCCTGCATTCTGCGGCCAAACTCCCGCTGCTGTGCTTTCTGTACGCCGCGCAGTTCCTTCGTTACCTCTGCGGCACGTTCTTTGCTGCCTGCTGCGGCTCTTGCCACATCCATATTGTGTCGCTGGATGCCCTCAAAAATAGCCTGTGCGTCGGTCATCTCCGGTGTCGCCATAATGTCACCGATGATCCGGCCCGCCAGTTCGATCTTTGCATCCTCATACTCTGCATCGTCTGCAAACCGGCTCATCGTCGCAGGCTTGATGGCATCGTGCAGGTTCATCAGCACATTCAGCCACTCGGTGCTTTCCATGCTCATTGCACCGTCCACACCCGCCTGCTGCGCTGCAGCTTTCCACAATGCCTTTGCGCCGTCGCTGGTGCCGCCCACAGCGCGGTTGTCGTTGATCACGCTTTCGTACTGCTGTGCCGGGTTTCCGTCCCGCACGCCGTCGACCTGCCGCAGGCTCACGCCGTGCTTCCGTGCCTCGGCCACCGCTGCGCTCCAGCTGCCGTAGGCTTTCACCAGTTCTGCCTTTGCCTGTCCGCTTCGGTTCACGGTATATTCCAGCTTGTGCAGTTCCGGGTATTCGTCCCACAGCTCACTGTTGCGGTAAACTGCCCCGTCCAGAATTTCTCCCGCCAGCGTTTCGGCCAGCGCATTGGCTTTTTCCATGTTCGCACCGTCGGCCTTCAGGTAGTCCACCAGTACTTCGGTCTCCCGCGCAAGCTTTGCCCGGTCCACCTTACTGCCGTTCGCCTTTGCCCAGCGGCTGGCCAGTCCTTCAATGGCCGTCCGGCTCACCTTCACACCCCGTGTCAGCCCAAAGAACTGGCTCAGGGTGTCCAGTGCTGCAGCCTTGTCCGCAATGGTGCGGCTTGCCATCTGCTGGTCGTTCTTCTTCGCATCCCGGCTGGCCTGCTCTGCCAGCTGGAAGCGCACATTCGGCACCTCATTCATCAGTTTCGTACGCTCTGCGTCGTCTCCGGCTTTGTACAGCTCCACCGGCACGCCCGCATCCTTCAACTGCGCGATCAGGCTCTTGCTGGTATTGTCCGGCAAAATTGCCGCCCGCACCTCGTCAAAGTCAACTGCCCGCTGTGGCTTTGCTTCAAAGTACCCTGTCGGGATCTGTGCCACGTCGTTGTACAGGTTCAGGATCACCTGCGCCGTATCCTTGCTGATGCTGTAACCCTCTTTTGCAAAGGCTTTTGCAATGGCTGTACTGGTTCGCTTGCCCTGCGCCGCCTGCAAAAGAACCTCGCCAATGATCTCCCGTTCCTCGTAGCTGCTGCTTGTATGTGGTGTAGTCTCCCGCCGCAACCGGGCCACAACGTCTTCAATTTGGCCGTCCGCTTTTTCCAGCAGCGTTTTGTATTCCTCCTCCGGTATCTGCTGCAGCCGGTCTTTGTCCGCCCGCACATCATCCAGTGTTTCATATTCTGCCGTTGCTGTGCTCATCAGGGTGTTGGCCGAAAGCCCCCATGCGCCCTTTCCGCGTGCATCCTCCTGATTCATGGCGTTCACAAGGTTTTCCAGTGTGTAGGGGTTGTGCAGCTGAGCGAAACTACGCCGGTTTCCGTTACGGGTAAAAACTTCCTTACCGTTGTAAATGCCTTTCTTTCCCAGAATTTTTTCAATCCTGGGCAGCAGCCATTTTTCCACGTCTGCATCTGGCGCTTTTTCCTGCAGGGTCTGCCGCATGGCATCCGTGTCCTGCACCATTTTTCCACCCGTATCTTCCGTCGTTGCATACTCATAGGCATTTTCCAGCCGGACACGCAGCATTGGTGCTATCAGCTTTGCTGCCTTCTTTTCGGCCTTTTCCGCATCCCAGCCCAGTTCCTGCATGGCCCAGTTCTTTTCTGCACTCCGCACTTCTTCCAGCACCGCATTGGCCATGTCATGGTTTCCATTCGCCCTGTCCGTCTCGATGATCTCCTGCAGGTTCTCCTTACCGCCAACAGCTTCCATCACCTTCTCGTATCGGCTGATCTGCGATTCCGTGAATTTCTGTTCCTGTTTCATCACAACATCCACGTTTTCGCCCCGGTCCGCCAGATACGCCGCCTTTGCAGCATCGTTATGGGCAAGCTGTTCGGCCAGCTGCTGCGGGCTTTTGTCAGAAGCTTCCATGTCCAGTGTTCCGCTCAGCACGTTTCCCCGGGCAAATTCCCCATCTGCGGTCTGTCGGCTCAGCTGCGCAAGATAGGTGTTCAGCTCTCTTGCCTTATCCGCTTTCACCTCATATTCCACGTTCGGCCTTGTCGGTGTCCATGCGTCCGAGCCGTAAATACGGTTTGCGCTGTTGGCCATAGGGTCAATGGTTTCGCTGCCGAACACCAGCGAGATCGGGCCATACTTTGTGTGGCCTTCCTGCGCCTTCACCACCGCAATGGACGGCGACGGCATACCGCCCAGTTCCAGTGCTTCCTGCAGGTTCTGTTCGGTCAGGTTGTGCACGGCCACAAGGTCTTTCTGTGTGTCAACTTCCACCGGTGCTGCCAGCTGCAGGCGGATATTTTTCTTCAACGTCCCGTCATTTCCCTTGTTTTCAGCGGCTTCCTGTGCTATACTTTGGTTAGAGATCTTCGACCCGCTGCTCCCCGAATCTTCGGATTTCATGCGGGCTTTGCCGAAGGTCTCCGTAGAGCTCTCCGGCAATCTACTCCTTGAATCTTCGGATTCTACGTGGGTACCACCGGAGGGCTTTATTTTTGTTTCTTTGATATTGACAATATCATAAAAAATTTCTCGTGTATCCGGTTTGATGGCTGTCAGTACATCTGCCTCATACGCGTTTTCGCCCACGCGGATTTTAATTCTTCCGCGGTTGAAAGCTTCCGCATTTTTGTGATTTGCGGGCTCGCGGTACACTTCATCCGCAGTTGCAATGATTTCATCAAGATTGGCAGCCATGCGCATCTTGTCCGCATACGCTGTGGCATTTTCCCACTGTAATGCCTTTGAATACTTCGACCAGACAAACTCATTGCGTCCATCTTTGCTGTTCAGAATTGTCCAGCCGTTTCTTACAAAGCCATCCGGGAAACGCTCTCTGATTGCCTGCTTGACTACCGATTTCCAGTTTTCCTGCGGGATTCCTTTCAGAATATCCTCGTCGATCTGAATGTAAGGTTCTCCCTCAGCATCTTTCTTGATTTCAAACCTTGTCCCTTCCGCCGCGCCCTTATTCTCAAGGGCTGCGGCGTTTTCTTTTGCGGCGCGCAGGCTGTCCATAGCCCTCTCCGCGTGGGCAAAGTATTCGTCCTGCAGCACCCGCTTTTCTGCCGCCGCAAGGCGCTGTGCTTTCAGGGCGGCTTTGTTCTCCGGGTCTCTTGCCAGCACTTCCTTTGCGCGGCTCACGATGTCGCTCAAAAGCTCCTTCACCTTGGTCATCACCTTGTGGATGCCGCCTGCCTTGCCTGCGTTCTTTTCAGCCTGCCCGCGCTGGAACTCCACCCAGCGCTTAAAGCTTGCTTCATCGCTGAAGATTCCGCGCCATGCGTCCGCCACAAGTTCTTCTGCAGCTTCCTCGTAGCTCAGCCCCTGCTGTGCATAGTCGGAAAGCTTCCCCCGGATCATCTCGTCAATGCCTTCAAATCCCTCGCTCTTTGCCAGAAATTCCAGTGCATGCTGCTGCAGTGCCTGCGCACCCTCTGCATCCAGTGAGTTGTACCAGTGGTAGTCCTCGTGCAGGATTGTGCCAAACACATCCTCTGCCCGGTCGTTGAAGAAAATGCGCGCCGTCTCGGTGTCCACATAAGCCCTCACCCGGTCGCTGCCTTGCAGCACCGTTTTCAGCACCGCATCCGTGTTCGTGGCCTTCGCATTCAGTTCGATCAGCTGCGTGCCCACCTCGTTTGCCGTGCGCATCGTTCCCTTATACAACACCCGGCCGCTGCCGCTGGTGCTTTCCGCCGTCAGCCTTCCGCCAAGGCTTGCGCGCTGCATGTTTCCGGCTTCCAGTTCCCCGTGTCCCTGCAGCCATGCCAGCTGCAGCGCTTCCCGTCCGCCGTCCTGTGCCAGCACGTAATCGGTGTTCACAGCAAGGCCGCTCATGCCCTGCGCCAGCTCCATAGCCTTGTCAAAGGTGGTCACATCTTCCATCTGTCCCAGCCGGTACAGGCTGGGGGGCGCCGCCGCCCAACCCCCCCCCCCTTTCCCGGGCGGCAGAAATACTGAAGAAACGAATGGAAGAATGTTTTAAAAATGCCTGAAAGGCATGATAATAGAAAGATAGTGGGTATTGGCTATTATTTTACCTCCTGCCCTATAATGAAATCATTAGAACGTCAAAGGTTTCACTATAGGGCAGGAGGTGTTTTGAGTGGATAAAAAAGTGGTTATCATATCTGCCAGTCTACGAAAGGACAGCAATTCAGAACGGCTGGCAAAAGCCTTTGCACAAGGGGCGGAAAGGGCTGAAAATGAGATAGAATTCATATCTCTTTCCGGGAAAAAACTGGGATTCTGTACCGGGTGTCTGTCCTGTCAGAAAACGTTCCGTTGCTATATGCAGGACGATGCAGCAGTCATTGCCGAAAAAATAAAAAATGCAGATGAACGGCTGTTTATGACGTGGATTGTTTATGTGCTTGAAAAGGGTAAAAGTGATTTTGTGAAAGAAAAGTTGTCAATACTTGGTGAAAAATATGACGCCGCATCGGCTATTTTATATTTTAAATCACAAAAATGATGTTTGCTATTGTATTTAGTCGAAAAAAATTATATAATATAATTATATTGACAGAAACCACAAAACATTTTTGTGGATTAAGGGGAAAATAACAGATGAAGAAATTCTTTATCACAGTAATCTGTATAGCGATAGCCGCTATGGTCGGATACGGTATTAAATATGCCGTCACACCGATAAACACGCAGAAATTAAGCTATATAACGCAAGAAAATGCTATAAATACAAACGGTTTTATTATACGCGATGAATGGGTTATGTATTCACGCAGTGCAGGAACGGCTTATCATTCCGTTGCGGAGGGTGAGAGAGTCAGCAAAGACAGTACAATCGGTTCTTTGTTTTACGGCGATGTCAGCGATG
>OGQF01002250.1_pt1 | contig 11438 bp, 10 predicted proteins | sample 1553141 | NCBI WGS metagenome assembly OGQF01 (sample SAMEA2580005, study PRJEB22360) | human gut metagenome | biome: human gut; feature: human-associated habitat; material: faeces | place: Denmark | collected 2008/2010
TCATCTCTTCAATCTGTTCTTTTGATACTTCTGCGATGACTTCCAGTTCTTTTTCCGGTTTTCCTGCAATGATTCCGGCCGCCGCTGCCGCCGGGATTCCTTTGAGATGATCTGTATTCGGTACAATTACCGATTTTACATTTTTAATAATACTTCCACTTGCGCCGATCTTCACTGTAACCGGCTTTACCCCAAGGACTTCTCTTGCCTTCGCTGCCGCATAAGCCAGTGCGATCGGCTCTGTACAGCCCATAGCCGGTACCAGCTCTTCCTTTAAAATTTGCACATACGCTCCATACTTTACATCGTCTTTTTTCATCGTCTCATCCTCTCTTTTCTTATGTTTTATGCTTTCCCCAACAGGTAATCAATAAACTGCTGTGCAGTTCTTCCCGACATTCCCCCGTGACTCAATTCCCATTTATTGACTTCCAATAAAAGTTCTTCTTCCGGCATGGAAATATGGTTCCGCTTTGCCAGTTCTGTCACGATCTTCTGGAATGCCTTTTTAGCCGGAGAGGCAAAATAAATCTTGACACCGAATCTTGCAACAAGGGACAGTTTTTCCTGCACCGTATCGTTTGTATGCAATTCTTCATCCCGATCCTGTTTGTCACGGAAAGTCTCCCTCACCAGATGCCTTCTGTTGGAAGTTGCATAGATCAGAATATTGTCTGGTTTTTTCTCCAGACCTCCTTCGATCACGGCTTTCAGATACTTATATTCGATTTCAAATTCTTCAAAAGAGAGATCATCCATGTAAATAATAAATTTATAGTTTCTATTTTTAATCTGGGCAATCACCTCGTTCAGATCCTGAAACTGATGCTTATATACTTCGATCATGCGAAGCCCCTGATCATAATACTGATTTAAAATTGCTTTGATGGAAGATGATTTTCCTGTCCCTGCATCTCCGTAGAGCAGACAGTTATTGGCTCTTTTTCCCTCTACAAACGCTTTGGTATTATCAATCAGCTTCTGCTTTTCTGCCTCATATCCTACGAGATCATCCAGACGCACATGAGCAATGTTCGTGATTGGAACGATTTCCGCTGCTCCGTCTTTGGTATGTTCCACACGAAACGCTTTGTGCAATCCCAGCTTTCCGACTCCAAACTCCCGATAAAACTCCGTCACGCACTGCTTAAACGACTGTACGTCCTCTGCCTGCTCCAGTTCCCTGCTCAGATTACAGATTCTGTCACGGATTCGTTTATTAAAAACAATCCTGTCATCCTGTGTATTTTCATAGTCCAGAAGAAGGGAAAAACAGCCTGCATCCAAAACCCGCATCAATGCAGTGAAATCATAATCGAATAATTCTTTAAAAATCCAAAAATCATGCTCTGCCGCCAGATTCAGGCTTCCTTTTGTCTCTCCCGTGATCTCGCAGGAGGTACTGTAAGCATTTTCATCATTTGCCAGCAGGAAAGTCAGGAAGGTATGCCAGAGATTTCCGAAAAATCCGTGACACTCTGAGAGTTCCAGCAATTCATTCATACAGGAAAAAAGCAGTCCTTTTAAATCCTCCTGATTATAGTATTCATTATCATAATGTTCCATCAGAAATGTCATATCCAAAAGTAACTCTTCGTATTCCATATTTTTATATAAGATCAGTTCATTGGTACGCATCTTCCTGTTCCTCCCTCATACTCATCAATAATTTCCTAAAATCTTCAAGTTCCGCGCTTCTTCTCTGAGCCCCCGGATCGCATTTTTCACACCCGGCTGTTCGAGATTTCCTTCGAAATCCACAAAGAAACGATACTCCCAGCTTTTCCCTTCCACCGGACGGGATTCAATCTTTGTCATGTTCAGGTCATTGTAAATAAAATGCGACAAAATCTGATACAGTGATCCACTCTGGTGCGGAAGTTCAAAACAAATACTGATTTTCGATGCAGCCGGCGTAAAAATCTTCTGATTCGTAACAATGATAAACCGTGTCACATTATTAGTCTCATCATTGATATCCTCTGCCAGAACAGAAAGTCCGTATACCTGTGCTGCATATGCACTGCACACTGCCGCCTGCGAGTGATCCTGCTCTTTTAGGACTTTTTTTGCCGCTGCCGCTGTATTGGACACACTAATCTGCTGCCAGTCTCCATGCTTTTCCAAGAAACGGCTTGTCTGCATCAGAGCTTCTGCCTTAGAGTACACACGCTCAATCTGAGAGAGTGTGGTTCCAGGAAGGCCTGCCAGCGTATTTTCGATTGGAAGAAACGTCTCTCCCACAATATAACTTTCGAACTCTACCAACAGGTCATATACTTCATTGACTGCTCCAGCAGAAGAATTTTCAATCGGAAGAACTGCAAAATCTGCCGCCCCCTCCTCGATTGCCTCCATGGCTTCCCGGAAAGTCGTCACATGAAAATTGTTCTCATTGTCCGGAAAATATTTCTTCATGGCAGCCTGACTATAAGCTCCTTCCACCCCCTGAAATACGACACGGACATTCTGCTTATCAAGCGACTCCATCTCAATAAACGGAAGTCTTCCCAGTGCACCCGCCTCCACAAGCTGCTGATACTGCAATTTCCGGCTCATACTCATCAGCTGTGCGTACAGCTCCTGAATCCCCTTCTTGTTAAACTCACCGTTCACCTTGGATGCCACATCCAGAAGTTTTTCATGTTCTCTTTGACGGTCAAACACTTTTCGCCCTGCGCCGACTTTAAATCTTCCAACATCCTCGCAGACTTTCATTCTTTCTTCGTACAGCTTTGCGATCTGATCATCGATCCCATCCAGCTTCTCCCTGAGTTCTTCCAATGTCGCCATTTTTCTTCTCTCCTTGTCATTTCAAACTTAAGCTGTATTATAATACATTTTTTTCCGATTGTACAATACCTGATTTTCATCTGCATAAATCTGCACGGAAACGGACATCCTGTTCTTATGAAGAAAAAATTTATTTTATGCGGCATCATCGGCTGGTGCATGGAAATACTGTTTACGGGGCTTCATTCCCTTTTGGTAAAAGATTATACACTTGCGGGAAAAACATCCATCTGGATGTTTCCGCTCTACGGGATGGCGTGCGTCTTTTCTCCGCTTTCCCAAAAACTGAAAACAAAAAGCACCTTTTTAAGGGGTAGTATCTACACTGCTTTTATTTTTGCCGGGGAATTTTTATCCGGTCTGTTTTTAAAGAAACACCGGATCTGTCCCTGGGATTACAGTCGTGCAAAATTCAATATCAAAGGGGTCATCCGTCTTGATTATGCGCCGCTTTGGTTTACCGCCGGCCTGTTCTTTGAAAAATTTTTGAAAAAATTTTAATTTCTTTCCGTTTTAAATGCCATGCACTAAGTAATGAAACCAATGGAATCGTCAATATCACTCCCATTGTGGAAGCAATTCCCTGAATTAACTCGATTCCTATGGAATACATATTGATGATCTGCGTTGTGGAATAGTTATACACATACAAAAATACTAACGTATTAATCGACGTACCTGTAAAAGCTAAAATCAGTGTATTTGACATTGTCCCCATCATATCTTTTCCAACCCGTATCCCCGAAAAAAATAATTCCCTTGCAGAAAGCAGTGGATTGCGAAAGTGGATTTCATTGATAGTAGACGCTATTGACATCGCAACATCCATAACAGCCCCCAGTGCCGAAATCAAAATGCCCGCATACAACAATTCTCCAATTTTAATATTCGTTGTCTGACCTACATACGTCAACTGCTCAATATCTGCAACATTATATCCGGAAATATGTGTCCATTTTCCAAACAGAATTGCCAGTATCCCTGAAATTCCAACCCCCAGTACTGTGCCGACCACAAAATCTCAACTTCGTTTATCAAATTTCTTCACTCCTTCCTCGTAAATCAACGCTGTGATCAAGCACAACGCTGCCAACTCTTTAAAAATTCCCATTGCAACCAGCACTGCTGCCCAAACAGGAGATACCCCTCTGTAGATAAGTGGCAAAAATAGAAATACAATACAGACAAATGTAAAAATCAAAGCGACAGCGGAATAGACTCCTTTTCTCCCTCCGATCAGACTTAAGGTCAGCAAAAACAGCAAAACAATCATACACAAAATTGCCGTACGGTCATAACTGTAGACGGTAACATACAACGAATCTTCCCCTTCATTCACTTCCGCGATCACCTTCATGCCCTTTTCACAATGTGTTCCGTAAAGATAACCTGAAGAACTGACAGCCTCCACAACTGTTCCACGGAACTTGCCACTTAATAATCGAAGGGAAACCAGTTGATTTCCAATCTGATTTCCCGACTCTGTTGTATTATCTTTTTTTATCTCCACTACTTTTGCTTTTTCAAAGGTTTTTCCTTCTGTTTCATACAGCCCTTCCCGTTCCACTTGATTTAACTGTATCAAAAATGCAGCAAACAGAATCGTAATTCCGAAAATGATAAACTGCCTTCTCCCTTTTTTCAGCCAATTCATTTTTGGTCACGCTTTCTCCTGGCCACGAGCACTCCGACTCCGCAAAGTAACGCTGTTAACATCACGATTACTGCCCCTGCAATCGGTACAGCGTCTCCTGTTTTTACCGTTGTTTGTGAAGTCACTGGTTTTTTATTGACACCTTCTGTATGCGTAGTCTGGTCGCTCATAGAACCACTTGTACCTCCGTTTTGTGACTGTCCATTGTCCGGTGAATCACTGGATGACGGTGGGTTTAAATTTTCCTGATGTTTCATCTCCAACTGATCCAATGCTGTTTTCAATGCAGTATATGCATTTGTCAGTGTTGCCGTATCTGCTGCCGGATCTGCATTTACAGTTCTGGCGCCTTCCAGAGCCTGCTGCATTGTTTGATAACTCTCGGTTGTATATTCTTCTGGATTTTTACTCCCAGCTTCTTCAATTAACGCGGAAAGCTGTCCATGATCAACTGATTTCACAAGCATAAACTGTGTATCGATCGGTTCCTGTGTATCTGTGCGATATGTATTCACTGTCAATGTTGTTTCCGTAATGTCTACTACCGAATAAGTCGGAACATCCTGCTGCCATCTGTTGGCAATATAAGTCTGTTGGCGAGGTACCAGATCATAATATTTACTTCCTGATGAAGATCCTGCTGTCAGATACATGATTCCATCAGAATTTACCGCCGTTTCCTGATTCTCTGTCAATTCCATTACTGCTTCCTCATCCATCACCGCATGCAGATATTTCAGATATTTTTGTTCGCCCTCATCCTGTGTATCTTCTGAAATATTTCCCGGTGCCTCATAAAGTGTATCAGGATTTTCTCCCGCATCCATATCTTTTTCCAACTGTTCTTCAAATTCATCATCCGAATATTCCATTTTGAACTGACCGCCTTTTAACATTTTTGTTCTGGAATATGCGTGATCATGTCCTGCCAGCACCAGATCAATCTCATTTTGTTCAAACACAGGCACCAGACTATAACGCAAATTGGTGATTTCCGGTTCATTGGAATGTTCTGCAGATCCATAAATATCCTGATGAAGTGTTACTATTTTCCATTTGCAATCTGTATTTGCCGCTACTGTGGATTCAATAAACTGACGATGTTCCTCCACATTTGTATCCTGCGTATTTAAAATCATAAACAGGGCGTCCCCATATGTGTAGTAATAATCTCCGCCTACTGTTCCATTGTCGCCAAGAGAACTGCTGTTTGCCGGATTAAAATGATACGTATAATTGGCATTGTCTGCATCATGATTTCCTACCGTTGTTGCGACGGGTACACTTTTCATAAGATCCGGGCTCAAATATCCTGCATATTCCACCTCACTGATTGTTGTATCCTGCACTTTTTTGGCATTTGTCTGAATCTGATCGCCAGAAGAAAGAACAAAGGATGCCAATCTGTTTGTTTTTTCATATGCTTTTGTCAATGTATCATTCCAGTTAAAGGTATCATTTCTAACTGCTTCTGACTGTGCTGCCGCAAAGGATGGTTTTAAAATATCCTCCGGAGTCTTTGCTTTTTCCGGATTGGAAGAACCAATCTGCGGATCTCCTACGAAAATAAAGGAAAAGGAACTTGTATCCGCATCCGTAGTAAAGGAGCAAATCTCTTTTCCGCCCACCTGATAATAGTACGTAGTTCCGGGCTTCAAATCCTTTATTACCACTTTGCTGCTCTTATAACCTGTCTGTGCCGGACTTTCTGATACTGCTGCACTTTGCCCATCACTTAGATCTGGAGTCTGTCCATATACAAAGGACGCTTCTTCCCCTTCTTTCGTATACCATGCAAAATTCATTTCTGTTTCATCGGATCCAGGTGACATGGCGACCTGTGTCCAGTCTGTTTTTATTGTTTCCCATTCCTCACACCATGCATCCCATGCTCCGTTTTGTGCCGCTGGTGTTTTGCTTGCATCTGTCATTCCATCTGGAGCTGCTGCTGCAGATACTGATAATGGCTGGTAAAGCAGTATGGCGGAAATCAACACCGCAATGACTCTCTTCTTCATTTTACATTTCTCCTTCTTTTTTCACTTTTGCATTGGTATTATAACACCTGATTTTTTTGTTTTAGGCTTCTTTACAAACCATTAACAAATTTTAAATTACAATTTACAATCTCTGTCCAGATTTTTTCTGCTTCTTTCTTAATTTTCGTATGAATTCTCTGTTGAAAAAACTCACAGTTTAGTATATGATGATTGAAGAGATTTTGCATAGGGAGGTACATCGAAATGAATACAGTTGATTGTATCAAAAGCCGCAGAAGTATCCGCAGATTCAAACCGGATTCTGTTAAACATTCATTGATTGAAGAGATCGTTTCCGCAGCTTCTTTTTCCCCATCCTGGAAAAATACTCAGATTACCCGTTATATCGCAATTGAGGATCCTTCCCTTCTGGGAAAAATTGCTGATGACTTTACCCCATCTTACAATTCAGATATCATCCGCCAGACACCGGTTTTGATTGCTGTCACTTATATCAAAGGACGGTGCGGTTTTGAGCGCGACGGCTCTTATACCACTGGAAAAAAAGACCGCTGGCAGATGTTTGATGCCGGTGTGGCCTGTCAGACGTTCTGTCTGGCTGCGCACGAATACGGACTGGGTACTGTCATTATGGGCGTATTTGATGAGAGTGGAATTTCCAGTCTTCTGGACATTCCAAAGGAACGGGAACTGGCTGCATTGATTGCACTTGGATATCCTGATATCGAGCCATCTGCACCAAAACGCAAAATTGTTGAAGATTTATTACAATATCGATAATCAGATTCTGCTCTCAAACAAGATCTGATTTACAAGGAGGTTACATATGAGACATTTGATGAGTCCTCTGGATTTTTCTGTAGAGGAACTGGAAACACTGTTAAATCTGGCGGGAGACATTGAAAAACACCCGGAAAAATATGCACATGCATGTGAAGGGAAGAAGCTGGCTACTTTATTTTATGAACCAAGTACGCGTACACGTTTAAGCCATGAGGCTGCGATGCTTAATCTGGGCGGAAGCATCATGGGATTTTCTTCCGCAGATTCCAGCTCTGCCTCAAAAGGAGAGAGTGTTTCAGATACGATCCGCACCGTTTCTTGTTATGCAGATATCGTTGCTATGCGCCATCCAAAGGAAGGAGCGCCGATGGTTGCCTGTAAGCACGCTTCCATTCCTGTCATCAACGCAGGAGACGGAGGACATCAGCATCCAACCCAGACACTGACTGACCTTTTGACTATCCGTTCCGTAAAGGGACGCCTTGATCATATGACGATCGGACTTTGCGGAGACTTAAAATTCGGACGTACCGTACATTCTCTGATCCACGCTCTGGTGCGCTATGAGGGAATCAGATTTGTTTTGATCTCACCAGAAGAATTACGTCTTCCAGGCTATATCCGTCAGGATGTTCTGGATAAAAACCATATCGAATACAAGGAAGTTGTCCGTCTGGAAGACGCCATGCCGGAACTTGATATCCTATACATGACACGTGTACAAAAAGAACGTTTCTTCAACGAAGAAGATTATGTCCGCATGAAAGATTTCTATATCCTGGACAAAAAGAAAATGCAGCTGGCTCCTTCCGATATGTTTGTACTGCATCCACTGCCACGTGTCAACGAGATTTCTGTGGAAGTAGACGATGATCCGCGAGCAGCTTATTTCAGACAGGTACAGTATGGTGTTTATGTACGTATGGCACTGATTCTGACACTGCTTGATATTCATGTAGAGTAACAAAAATTTGTTTCGCATAAAGAAAGAAGGTATCTAATTTGAAAAATACATTGAACGTAGGACGTATTTCTGAAGGTTTTGTTCTGGATCACATCGAAGCAGGAAAAAGTATGGATATTTACAAATATCTTCACCTCGATAAACTGGACTGCTGTGTTGCGATCATCAAAAATGCCCGCAGCAGTAAAATGGGAAAAAAAGACATCATGAAGATCGAGTGTCCGATCGATTTTATGGACCTTGATATTCTCGGATTTATCGACCACAATATCACAGTCAATATTATCTCCAATGAACAGGTCGTCGACAAAAAAATCCTAAGACTTCCAAAAGAGATCACCAATGTGATCCGCTGCAAAAACCCAAGATGTATCACATCCATCGAGCAGGAACTGGATCACATCTTTGTCCTGACAGACGAAGAGAACCAGGTGTACCGCTGCAAATACTGCGAAGAAAAATACTCCGGAAGATAAACAAAAAAACAAACGGGAACGTGGTTTTTACAGATCACGTTCCCGTTATTTATCTCAAAATTCTATGGCAGTATATGTCCCGCACTTAAATATAACTGATACCATTCTTCTCTGGTCAGCCGGATATCTGCCGCCAGCGCGATCTCCCGCAATCGCTTCAGATTGGTCGTACCTGCTACCATCTGAATCTTTGCCGGATGTCTGAATATCCATGCAGATGCGATACCAGTCTTTGTTGTCCCATATTTTTCCGCAAGATCCGCCAGCACCTGATTTAATTCCGGATATTTCTCACTGTCAACAAATACACCTTCGAAAAATCCATACTGGAACGGAGACCATGCCTGAATCGTCATATCATGCAGTCTGCAAAAATCCAGCACGCTGTTGTCTCGGTTGACGGCACCATCTGTCAGCATATTTGCCTCAAGTCCTGATGCAACCATGTTAGAAAACGGAATACTGAACTGAAGCTGATTGACAAGAAGATCCTGTCTCACACATTTTTTCAAAAGCTGGATCTGCATCGGCGTATGATTGGAAACACCGAAATGTCTCACCTTTCCGGATCCCTCCAACAGATCAAATGCTTCTGCCACTTCTTCCGGCTCCATCAGTGCATCCGGTCTGTGAAGAAGCAGGATATCCAGATAATCAGTACGCAGCCTGCGGAGAGATTCCTCTACCGACTGCAAAATATGTTCTTTGGAAAAGTCATACATCACACCCGGTACAATCCCGCATTTAGACTGCAGGATGATATCTTCTCTGCGAAATTCTGTCTGCTCGAATACACGTCCGAACAGAGATTCGCATGCCCCTTTTCCATAAATATCCGCATGATCAAAAAACTGAATTCCCAGTTCCAGACAGGTATGGATATACTCATCCACCTCTGTCTCATCCATTCCCTGAATACGCATACATCCAGCTGCAACTACCGGAACTTCCAGCATACTTTTTCCAAGCATCTGCCTTCTCATCATGTGCCTCCCTTCTAGCACTCTTCTGCTATTTTATAAATCAATCGCTCTGTATCTTCCCATCCAAGACACGGGTCTGTAATGGACTTTCCGTAAATCTGGTCTGCCCCGATACTCTGACATCCTTCTTCCAGATAACTTTCAATCATCACACCTTTGATCAGCTCTTTTAATTTTGTATTGTAATTCCGGCTGTGAAGCACCTCACTGACAATGCGGATCTGCTCTTTGAACTGCTTGTTGGAATTTGAATGATTGGCATCGACGATCGCTGCCGGATTGGCCAGATGTTTCTCTCCATACATCGCCTGAAGACGGATCAGATCCTCATAGTGATAATTTGGATTACAAGTACCATACTTGTCCACTCCGCCGCGCAGAATCACATGTGCCAGATCGTTTCCATCTGTCGTTACATCCATGCCTCTGTAAATAAAAGTATGGGAACTCTGTGCCGCGATCACAGAGTTGAGCATCACAGAAAAATCACCACTGGTCGGATTTTTCATCCCCACCGGAATATCCATACCGCTGGCCGTCAGTCTGTGTTGCTGGTTTTCAACAGAACGCGCCCCGATTGCCTCATAAGATAAGATATCATCCAGATAGCTTCTGTTCTCCGGATATAGCATCTCATCCGCGCTTGTCAGTCCGCTTTCTTCTATGGCACGGATATGCATCTTACGGATCGCAATAATTCCAGCCAGCAAATCCGGCGCCTGATCCGGTTTTGGCTGATGAAGCATTCCTTTATATCCCTCACCTGTTGTCCTTGGTTTGTTCGTGTAGATCCGCGGAATAATCATCAGGCGGTCTGATACTTTTTCATTCACTTTTGCCAGCCTGCTTATATATTCACACACGGAATCTTCATTGTCTGCAGAACATGGCCCTACGATGACGACAAACTTGTCTGACTTTCCTGTAAAAATGTCCCGAATTTCAGCATCCCTTTTTTTCTTGATTTCTGTAAGTTCCTTTGAAAGCGGATACTCTGCTTTCAATTCTGCCGGAAGCGGCAGCGTTGTATTGATTCTCATTCCCATACTCTTTTCCTGCCTTGTATAAAATCTCTGTTCATATGCAAAATGCTGCCGCAAAGCGACAGCATCAAATTAAGCAAAACGATAAGCCGGGTTATGTCATTGGACAATCATCTATCTAGACCTGACGTTGCCGTCAGGTTCAAGCAACCTACCTAAAGCGCGACGGGCAGCCGCATAGCTTTTATTCGGTCTTGCTTCGGATGGGGTTTACATGTGCCCTTTCTGTTACCAGAAAGGCGGTAGTCTCTTACACTGCCCTTCCACCCTTACCAGATTCTGGTCAAGCCAGAATCGGCGGTATATTTCTGTTGCACTTTCCTTGGAGTCGCCTCGGCGGAAGTTTCCTCCACCGGCCGTTAACCGGCATCCTGCCCTGTGAAGCCCGGACTTTCCTCACCTGCGGTCTTTCGACACTTGCAGCCGCGATCACCTGTCCTGCATAAACATTATTTAATATACCAAGCATTTAAATAAAAATCAAGAAGTTTAGTTAAGGAAATATAAAATGTTTCTTAAAAGACAATAGTTCTATTGACTGAAAATTTAGTTAGGTTGTAGTATTAGTTGTAACGGAACATGTATTAATATTAGTGAGTGAGGCGGTATATTATGAGAGAAAAATTAGCCAGATTTATGGTGGGAAGAAATGGTGTTGATGATCTTGCAAGATTTGAATCATGGTTTGTACTTGTTGTACTTATCTTGTCGATATTTACAAGATCGGGACTGCTTGACCTTA
>OGQF01002258.1_pt1 | contig 11405 bp, 13 predicted proteins | sample 1553141 | NCBI WGS metagenome assembly OGQF01 (sample SAMEA2580005, study PRJEB22360) | human gut metagenome | biome: human gut; feature: human-associated habitat; material: faeces | place: Denmark | collected 2008/2010
GGCATAAAAAAAAGAGCCGCTCCATATATTATATGTATCAAGCGACTCTTTTTGCAATACATTTGCGTTATTTGTCTAATTTATTTTTAAGCTCAGTGTTTTCAAGCTGAAGTTCGTAGGCATTATTCTGGAATTCAGATGCTATCTGTTCAGCAGTTTCTACCTTTTTATTAGCCTCAGCTAATTTTTCTTCTAGCTCTTTTATTCTTTCATCTACATTCATTTCCTGACATACTTCTGGATTCTGTAGTTCTAAGATTTCTTTTTTCTTTTCTTCTACTATTTCCATAAGTTCTGCCATTCTTTTCTGTAGTTCTTCAAGTTCTGAGTTTTTAGATTCAACCCCGTTTTTTAACTCTTCTATTTCCTTGTCTTTTAATGCTATTTTTTCTTCTAATTCTTTTGCAGCCTCAGAGTTTATACCATTTTCTGCATTTGCCTGTAATTCTTCAAGCTCTTTAGCTATTTCCTGGTTTTCTTCAGAGCATTCAAATAGAAGATCTGCTATGTTTAGAGCTGTAAGTATTGATACTGCTGATATACTAAGTCTTGAATTTGCCTCAGCTATTGTACTCATTTCACTGTCTACATAATCAGCTATCTGTTTCATTTTTTCAACAGGTTTATCTCCTGTCATCTGATATTCAGCTCCCTGTATTTTTACAGTAACTTTATTCATCGGTTTCAACCCCCTAATGATTACTTTTCATTAAGCTCTTAATTCAGCACCTAATTTTTCGCTTAATTCTTTTAATATGTTTTCATGAACTGGTGCTATATCATCATCAGTAAGTGTTTTTTCAGCACTTCTATAAGTTATGCTGTATGCTACAGATTTATATCCAGTTTCTATCTGAGATCCTCTGTATACGTCGAATAATCTATAACTTTCAACTAATCCTTTAATAATATAGAAATTATTTATCTCTATACTAGGTGATTGTGTAGTCATATCACTAATAAGTATTGTGATAGGTTTATTATAATAACTTTCAGCTAATCTTATCATATCGTGGATATAATTTTTACCATTTAATAGTGTTGTTTGATAAACAATATCACCATCAATTTTTAACTGCAATGTATGTTTATTAGTGTCATTATTATATACTTCTGCACCTACCGTATACTGACCACTAAGTAGCGAATAGTTTACATAACTAATAGCACTTTGAGTTTCTCCAGAAAATGTAAAACTATTAGTATTTACATTAACACTAAGACTATTAGCTTTTGATTTAAAATCACTGATACCGATAATATTATCACCTGTGTAATCAATTTTATCCCAACATTCTCCACTACCCATTGCATAAATCATAGCTTCGGCAATCATTTTGTATGTTTCACTAGTTGGGTGTGTCATATCAATAAGTAATTCGTTCCAGTTACCTAAGTTAATGTTGACACTTTTAAACAAATTAATAACAGGTATATTTAATTTATAACAAGTGTCACAAACAGCATTAACGTAGCTTTCACATAGTACGTTAAATTTGTTAGGAATACCCTGCACACTTTGTCCAGACGGTAACATAGTACACATGTAAATTTTAGCACTACTTTTAGTGTTATTGATAATTGTTTTAAGGTTGTAATATAGAGCATTTTTAAAATGTCCATAACTAGTAACACTGCTGATTTCTGAAATAGGCTGCGCGGTGTTCCAGTCATTATACCCACATAACACTACTATATAGTCGGCATTATTCAGGTTTAAACTTTCTAATTTAGTGTATAATGTGTTACCTGTTCTCCCTGTAACGGTCATGCCATTAGACCCATAATTTAAACTTTTGCAATTTGTCATAGATTGAAATGCACTAGGTAATGTAACGCTTGTTTGTCCACCTGTTGTATCATCGCCATACACAGTAGAATCACCAATAAAAGCAACTGTTTTTTCGGCAAATTGGTTTTCAATTAAGTTAGCTTTTACTAGACCCTCTATTGATCCATCATTAAACCACTCTGTTAATATTTTATTAACAGTGTTAAATAAATTAGTGTTATAACTATTTTTAAAATCTTCCCACTCTGTAGCTAAATTATTATTAGATTCAATAACTTCATTCAATTTATTTGTTACCTTACATAATACTTCATAGTAACTTAAACTGTCGTCGTATACTAACGGTAGTATTTTCTGACAATAGTATCTAATTTTATTTATCATGTTATCACCTCACCACAATTGAAAAAACATTTCTTCAAATTCATCAATAACCATCATATCAATATTAAGAAACGTTTTCCTAAATTCATTCAATAAGTTACTAAAACTTCCACTTCCTCGTTTACCTATAATACTTTCAGCATAATCTTCTGTACTATTAACACTTTCATTTTCTGCACTATCTCGCTTTCCTGTAAACACATCATTACTTGTATTAGTATTTGTGGTTTTATCTACACTGTTACTATTAAATGTATCATTACTAGTAATATTATCTGTACCATTACTATCATTACTAACCTTTCTAGCATTCGTCAAGTACGTTTCATTTTCAACATTCTGTAAACTACCTTGCGGTGTATCACTATACAAATCTCTTTCAACGCTATCACCGTGAGTAGATCTATCAGTATTATTTTCACTACTACCACTATTATTAACATTTTTATTCATATCACTAGTACCAGAAATATCCCTTTTATCATTCGTATTTTCAGTGCCGCTCTTATCCCTATCACTATTTCCTCTACTATTACCAGTAGTCTCAATCTTAGTGTCAGTCAACGGATCAAACTTCAACAACTCACTCTCATACAATTGATTATAATACGGCATGATCTCTTCCAACTTCGTATTCATCCAAAGTTTCCACAGACCAACCGTTTCACAACCAATCTCCCTTGTATAGTAATGTTTCAAAATCTTCTTGCAAAGCACTTTCCTATACTCTTCATCAAAGAACTTCACACCACTATCAAACACCTTATTCCAGCTTTTCTCCAAAACCCCATCTACACTATTGCCACCAGCACTCTCACTTAACCCAGCAAAGTTTTCACAAATAAACCTTACCTCTGTTGTGTACTTACTCATCATCATCACCCCCATCATCTATATTGTTAATAACATTTTCTGGTTCAATTTCTTGATAATCTTCCCTATAACTGACCTCAATACTAGTTCCAAACATAGCATTAATTCTTTCAACCGCCTGTCGTCTAGCTTCCAGTCTACTATACCTACTAGCAACAGTTCCACCTTGATTTCTAGTAACTTCGTCAGTTATTAATCTTTCTTTTTTCTGAATATTAATATTGCTAATACCTAAATATGTCAATGCTTCGTTCCATATTTGAGTTTTAAGTTCATATATTCTATCAGCAACATAAGGTGCACCTGTGCTAATACTCTTCAATCCCTCTGTATTAAGTGAACTATCTCCAAAAATAACAGGAGCATTTCCATCATATTCTTTATAAAGATTAATTAAACTCAACCTTTGTTTTTCATTCCCTTGAACCAGTACAGGTGTTTTCTGCGCATTAGCATTTACATCAATAATTCTATCTAACACCCATAGTCTTCTAGCGTATGCTCTAATATCCGCTTCACTTGGTATATGTAATAGGTTATTCCAGATGATCACCGAATTACTATTTTTTAGCAATCTGTTATATCCGTTATAACTACTATACGCTCTCCTTAAAATAGGATAACCGTACACATCTAAACCGCCGTTGTAGGTGCAATCAAGACAAAGATTTCCCATCACTTCATCATCGAAATACACCATACACCCATTAGAAAAGAGGTGTAACTCAATGTACCTACTATCAACAGATTCAGGTAGTCCTTTCCACTCAAACATAGAGATTGCAAGTTCAGTTAATCTATTAACATACTGCACATAAGTTCTATTATTCAGAATTGCACTTTCATCAAAATAAGTCTTTCGTTTTCCCACGTTATCACCTCACTTATACTGGACTGTTATCTAGTGAGTAATCACCCACTTCACTTGGATTCTTCCAGAATGTAATACCATTGTCATAAATCTTACAAAGATGACTCATAGCGTTAGCTGGAACGCTACCAGTCAAATTAACATTCCGAGTTTTTAAGTAATTCCAATGCGGTCTAGCACTATAATTCGGAATCTTACAACGATTAGTAGCATACCCATACATTGTAAAATAATCGTCAATCATTTTAGCATATTGACTACTTACACTCACACGCCCACTATTAAATCTATGTGTTTTACTAGCAATATTAGCGTTACCATGATCAAGATTACCTTTAGTAATATCAGCTTGAATACTAGCTTTATAACCATTCCCTAAAAGACCAGCAACAGCATTCGCTCCACTTAATCCAGCTAAAACAGGTATCCCTACACCAAATGTTGCACTAGCAGTAGCGGCGGCAACTAAAGCGCCAGTAGTACCTAAAATAGGTAATGAATTTTGCGCTAACCACGCCCTAAATGCGTCTGTACTCCATGAACACATCGGATAATTTCTTAAAGTCAAAGATTCTGTACTAAGTCTATCTGCACTTCCTTTATAATTAACAGGTCTAAGAGTACATTCAATCGGCATAGTAGTTGTTAAATCTACTTTAAATTGCGGTTGCATATCCTTAAAAAACTCATATCGAAAAGCAGTGCTTTGGTCTCCACCTGCGTCAACATGATAATAGTTATAAGGATAAGTTAAAAGTTTTTTATTTTTAGGGGCATAACCATCAACACTAAAATTTTTATTAATAGGTGTAATGTTATTAATTTCTAGTGTTTGACCACTTTTTGAAAATTCTACTTTAATTCCGCCAGTTTCAATTGCCATACCAAAAGCAATAACAGGGCACATGTACATTCCAACAACAGCGTCTGGTTTTTGAGCATACGAATCAAGTTTGGTTTTAACGCTTTCTGTATCATCAGCATTATAAGCAAACATAGTAGCACCACCATATACACCGTCATATAAAGTTCCATCTGGACTAGCGTTATTATCAGAAATCATAATAACGATCGCTAAAGGTTCAAGTACATTTGTAGGAAAAATATCAGAATAACTCCCATTAAAAACATACTCCCCCAAATCAAGACCCTCTGGAATAATATTATCACCAATTTCATCTGTAACACTATGTTCTCTTTCAACAAATGACATTTCAAATCTATGATCAAAATACCATGTCTGTATATCGTCAATCTCAAACTGAATTTCACTTGTCACATTATTCACATATTCAACACTAGTAATAAAAGCATAGAACCACTTATTTCCAAACCCACTATTCTGAAACATCATGTAATTACAATCATACAATTCATCAGCGGTTTTCTGCACCCTCGCATACCCACGATTTACTCTCTGGTATGTCTGGTTAGTCAAAGAAAATTTCGCTTTACTTGTAAAGTAATCAACTTGCGAACCTACGTCCGCAAAATAAAGTGTATGCTCATAACTATTATCAAGCGGCACATCTTTCAATATTCTGATATTTGTGCTAGGTTCTACATACATAATCAACACCTCTTATTTTTCACTACCTTCACTTACTTTTCTACTTCTTGTTCTAACTGTTGCAGGTTAAGCAATACCTAAATATTTCTTAATCGCACTAAGTTCTTCACTTGTAAGTGCAACATTACTTTTTCCAGTAAGCACAGCAAGCACATTCTCTTTACACCGAATATTCTCCCCAACTGTTTCATGGGCATTTCCCAAAGCGTCAATTGTATCTGATTTATAAAACTCTTTCATACTATCACCTCTTTTTTAATTTAATGGTGGGATATTTCACCCACCATTGCACAAGATATAGTTACACTTAAATTATGACTTGCTAAATGTAAGAGTAGCACCTACATTTGCACCAGTCGTAAGTTCCGTTGTTGCTGTGTAAGCAACACCACCATAAATCATCTGTAACTTCGTAGTTGTCTGACCAACAGGGAATGTTACAGCACCGTACTTTTGAATAGCAATTCCTTTTGTTGTAGCATCTTCTGTCTGAACAAACTCGTAGAAGCCATTCTGCAAGGTTGCGTTATCTTCCTGCACTTCAAGTGCAAATACAGTGCCAACATCTGCAATATCTTTACTAGAAATTTCTACTGTCACAGATTCTGGTGCTGTGATAGTTGCAGTGCTTGTAACAAATACAACAGCATTGCTAAACGGGCTGTTTGAAATTGTCTTCCATGTATGATAGAAATAATTCCAGTACAAACCGCTTGCAGAATATTTCTCGGTAAACTTGTTATTGTTGTCATAAACTTGAAACCAGTTTTCATCAAGAATCACAGCTTTTACATCAGCAAGTAGCGCCAGCTCTTCTGATGTAACCTCTTCAATTCCGTCAGAATTTGCTCTGATAATGTCAAATCTCTCGTTATCAAAACTAGTCCAGTTATCAATCAAAAACAGTCTTCCCATAAAATCAGCTTTGTCCATGTTAAATGCACTTGCAAGTACATTAACATCAAACTGTGCATTAAACATAGCGTCCATAAAGATCACCTGTCTGTCTTTCGGTGTAGTTGTTTTTACACCAACTTCGTTGTATTCACCAGACATAAACGGTAACAGATTAGACACACCTCTGAACTGCACAGCAGATTCTTTCAAGTCTGTTCCGTCACCAATAGCAACAGGTTTCATTTTACCGTGACTAATTGCTTTGATCAACAGATACTTAAATAACAGGAATTCATCATATTCAGCACCTGTGTAAACAGCGTCTACAATTTTTGCGATCAAGTTCTGAACACCGTCCATAGACAGAAATGCCTGTTTCAAGTCTTCATCCTGAATCGTTACAGGGTACATTACTCTCCAATTCATAGCATGGAAAGCAGAACGAACATCTGGGAATGTTCTTTTGTACTCACGCTCTCTTGCTTTTTCTGGGTTAAAGTCTACACCCTTTGCAATAGAAACAAAAATGTCTTCTACTGTTTCACCAAATTCAATATAGCCTTTCTTAAGCATTGAATACGGATTGTTAAATGTTGCACTTTGCACTCTTACAATCGCAATACGGTTTACAAGTGCGTTAATAAACTGGTTAGCCAGTGCTGGCTGTCCCATCAAAACCTCTCCGACTTTCGGGATATCGTTTGCGGTTTTTACTACTGGCACATTCTGCTGATAATCATAGGAAGCATTCTGACGAATTACATTCAGAATATCCAATGTAGAAGCATTCAATGTGCTAACTGATACTCTTCTCGGCATCTTTTACATCTCCTTTTCTTTAAAATTATTTATTGGTGAACAAATCTTCGTACCTAGTAGGAACTGGATCTGGTTCATCTGTGTCCTCTTCCTCGATTCTTCCGTCTCCCTCTAAGAATCTTTTTCTATATTTTTCTCTCCACTCACTGTCATTCTCCTCATATTTCTCTTTCCATTTTGTGTTATCACTTGCTTTCTCCGACAGATCATTGTATGTGTCTGTGAAGTCTTCCAAAATTGCTAAGCTGTCGTCAGAAGTATCTTCACCAATTAATGTGTTAATTGATTCAATCAATTCTTCTCTTGTTCTAACACTCATTATTTCTTACCCCCCTATCCGATTTTTGTCCATTTGCTACAATCAAAAATTTCACTAAGTCTAAGTGACAATGGATGGTTTGGCGAAAGCATTACACTTCCGTCTTCTGCAACCATGATTGTAAATCCGTTTTCGTGTTTATAAATACCTTGTTTAAATACCATATTTTTCACCTCTTCTTTAAAATAATTTGTAACGTATCATCATCCATACAGGCATTTTTGATTTTTTACTTCCTGCTGTTCCACCAGAACCTCCACCTGCACTAAGCAATCTATACATCATGACTGCATTATTTAAAATATCTGGTTCGTCTAGTAATTCATTTTTAATTACCCACGAATTGATTGAGGAATCTTGAGCGTGTTCTTGAATAAAATCAAAGCATTTGTTTGCATATTCAATTCGTAGAGACGGATCAGTTTCAGCAGGACGTTCCCAACATTTCATAAACGCTTCTGTTAATGATGGAATATCTCTACTATCTGAATTAATAAATTCATCAAGTGATGTAATTCCTGCAAACTCACCTATCCAGTCAGCTTCAACAAATAAGTATTTTACCTGCCCGTCTGGTGAAGTTCTGTCATACCCATTTTCAGATAACCATTGTTCTAGTGCTGTTCTTCTTTCGCCTGTCCACTGGAAAATACCAAACCCACCACCTCCAGATAACTCTTCTTGTGCAGGGTTAATGTGGGATTCTCTCCACGCATTACCACACAAAGCAGATATCACATAAATGCTTGCTCCATAACCAGTAGCACCACCGCTTCCATACCGAAATATTCTAGGAAAACTTTGAGTGTAATTTCCAATTGATACTTGATCAGCTAATGGTGCTAAATCGGTGTGTGCTCCCATAAAAATTGCTGAACCTGTACCTTTTTCATAACACATTTCTGTGTGGTAACTTGATACACCAATATCTCCGGGAAGTATTTCACCATTTGGATCAACTTCGGTAAACCCTAATCGTAGTAATTCATCTGGTTCTGAATAGGTTGTAAACGAATTACTATTTGGTGCATAACTTGGTGTATCAAATCCACCTGCTAATAACGCATAATTAATAAAGGATGAGCAATCATAATAGGTAACCCCACCTACTGTTTGTTGATTCCTGTATGTTTGAGAATAACCGATGTTAGGCGCATTACACGTTTGAATCGCCCATGTATAAGCTTTATTAATATCTGGCATTTTATTCCACCTTAATCACCGCTTCAAAACCATTGTTAATAAGTGACTGCTTCAATGCTTCTGCGTTACTTCTGTTTTTAAAAGCACCGCACTGTACTTTATAAAGTACATTACTATCTGTATGATTGTTACCTGTTCCGTTGTTAATTGTAAGTGCGTCTACTTCAGCAAAACCATCTGCGATTGCTTTTCCGATTGCTGTCACGTTTTCATCAATCCACTGTGCTAAGGTTTCTGTGTCATGAAATTCACATTCGATGTAAATACAGGTTGCAACTGTGTTTAAAATTTCATAAAGTGTTTCATCACTACGAACACCATAATCTGGTGTAGGTGTAAGAGAAGCAACCTTGTTATATACAGATGTAACATAACTATCATTTACAGTAGTAGGGAACGTCATGACCAGTGTACCCTGCCCACCGCCAGCGTTTGTGTGGATCGGGATGTGATAATCTGCGCCCCAGTCATTGGATTCGGTTACACGGTTCGGATATGTTCCATCTTCGGAATTGTTTCCTACTAAAACTTCATAGCCGTAACCTCTCAAGTATTTTGCACACTCGTCTGCGATTTGTGTGCAGTGATATGCCTCACTGTGACCATAACCAGAGCAAATATTCGACCATTGGTCACTAGGCGATAAGTAAATTTTCATGTTATTCACCTCTACTGATATGAAATAATTCCATCAATTTTTCTGGTAACAAATCAGAATTAATCTTACTGATATTTTCTAAGATTGATACCAGTTCTGTTGTACATGTGTAAAGAACTACAATTGGCAAAATCAAAACGCCTAAGTTTAAACCTATGTAACCACCATAGGAATCTACTACATAAGCTAAAATGTAGCACATAATGAATCCTACTTTTTTAAACAAACCATCTCGTAATTTTGCAGACTGTAAGTCTTTACTTTTAACTGCTGAAATAATACCACTGATTAAATCGAACAAATTAAAAATGAGTGCAATAATAATAGGGTAAAACTCTTCCACTTTACCTCACCACCTTTTTTATTTTATTATAGCATACTTATTGACTTTTTGCAATAGTTTTGTTATAATTAATTATAGAAATGAGGTGAAAAAATAAATGTCAGAATATTATGACGGAACAAAGTTATTGTCAATGTTAGATATAAATGGTGAAAAACCAGAGATATTTATGTGTACAACAAATCGTAGCGGTGGAAAGACAACATATTATAGTAGATATCTGATGAACCGTTTTTTAAAATATGAAGAAAAATTTTGTCTTGTTTATCGTTATAACTATGAATTGGACAATGTTGCAGAAAAATTCTTTGATGACATTGGGTCTTTATTCTTTCCAGAATACGGTATGTTATCAAAAAGAAAAGCAAAAGGCATTTTCCACGAATTGTATCTGTTTAAATTGGATGATGCAGAAGTATTAATACCATGTGGGTATGCCGTTAGTATTAATAGTGCTGACCAGATTAAAAAGTACAGTCACTTCTTTTCAGATATTCAACGTATGCTAATGGATGAATTTCAGAGTGAGACGAATCATTACTGCGCAGATGAAGTAAAAAAGTTGATCAGTATTCATACAAGTATTGCCAGAGGGCAAGGGAAACAGGTGCGATATGTTCCTTTGATTATGCTTAGCAATCCAGTTAGTCTGTTAAACCCTTATTATACAGAAATGGGTATTAGCGCAAGGCTCCGTGATGAAACAAAGTTTCTTAGAGGTGACGGCTTTGTTCTGGAACAGGGATTCAACGAAAGTGCTAGTAAAGCACAAAAAGAAAGCGCATTTAACCGAGCATTTTCTGGAAATGAATATGTCGCATATAGTAGTGAATGTGTCTATCTAAATGATAACAAGACTTTTATTGAAAAGCCTGTTGGTAAAAGTGAATATATTTGCACTCTTAGATATAAAGGTACTGATTATGCAATCCGTGAATTTGCTGAAACTGGTGTTATTTACTGTGACGATAAAGCTGACAGCACATACCCTACAAGAATCAGTATTACAACAGAAGACCATAATATAAATTTTGTTATGCTTAGAAAGAATGATTATTTGCTTTTAAATATGAGATACTACTTTGAAAAAGGGTGTTTCAGATTTAAAGATTTACGCTGTAAAGAAGCTGTTTTATCAGCTTTATCATATTAACTTGATACGGTATCAACCAACGTGCATATCACTGTTAGTTCTGGGTAGCACACTTGAAATTATAGTGCCAGACTATTTTCTATTATGCTAGTAGGCTTTGATTATCTCGTTGGATATTGATATAAAAATAGAGTAGGTGTAGATCATTGATCCCCTACTCTATTATTTTAATTAACTAATTGAGCCGTGTTCTAAGTTGTATAGATTTGTTAGTGCTGATGATACTTGTATTAATGTTGTATATATATCACTATTTTCTTGTACTATTGTTATTAATTCATCATTCTTATTATAAAAATAAGATATCGTGTCATAACCAATATCATTTCCGTTATAATCTTTCACATAATTTTTATTTGTCATATCTGTTATTAAAGTTAAATCTAAAACATTTAATGCTTTAATAATTAGTGCCCCAATCGTTACTTTATCTTTCATATAACACACCTCATTGACATATTCATCTACACCTAAATTTTTTATATCAGTGTACACATAAACTTTATTATAATATAATGATTCT
>OGQF01002265.1_pt1 | contig 11381 bp, 5 predicted proteins | sample 1553141 | NCBI WGS metagenome assembly OGQF01 (sample SAMEA2580005, study PRJEB22360) | human gut metagenome | biome: human gut; feature: human-associated habitat; material: faeces | place: Denmark | collected 2008/2010
AAGCAATATCAATCCTCGGTGAAGCCCATCAAGGAGGATATCTATCATGCGGAATATGAGTTGGAGCAACTGGCGGTCCGCAAGAAGGAAGACGAGTCTCGTCTGTCGGCCTTGCGGGATCAGGCGACCCGTCTGAGGCAGGAGGAGATCCGGCGCTTGGAGGAGGAGTTGAACGCTGCCGAAGCCGTCCTTTCCTCGATCCAGCAGGAGATCGCCACGCTTCAAGGTAAGATGGACCGGGAACTCGCTTCCTTGGATGAGCAAGAGAAAGATGAGTTGGCTGCTTTGGATAAGGAACTCTCCGTCGCAAGGGAAGCTATCTCGGAGGAGATCGCACGCAAGAAAGCGGAGTTGGAAGAGCGCAAATCCGGATATGACAGGGAGCAATTGGATAGCCTGACCGCCAGTGGTGGCGATCCGAAACGTTTGGAGGAGATCCATTCCCGCTTGGCGTATATCGGTGGGGAGATTAAATATATCAACGAGACCAAGGCATTGATTATCGAGTATCTGAAAGATAAACGAGAGATGCTGGATAAGGTATCCGACTGGACGACGGAGAGCCTGCGCTTGCAGCAGATCATCCACGGGGAACGGGAGGATTTGAAAAAGCGTCTGGCGGACGTGAACCGGAGTATCTTCAAGATAGATGCCGAGCTGAAGGAGCTGAAGGAGGCCAACCGGAAAGCGTTGGAGAACCGGGAGGAATATCATCGCTCTACCCTGTTGGACTGGTTTACCTCTAGGGAATCCATCTTCTCTTCCATGAACCGTACCGATACGGATGGCGATTGCCGTTCCTTGGTACGGGAGATCACGATCTGCGTCAGCGAGCAATCCCAGAAACTTTCCGAGCTGCGCAAGGAGATAACCGCCTACACCGGCAATTTCTCCGAGGATAATGTGTTCGCCTTCAAGACGAGCTTCTCGGATGATAAAGAGTATATGGATTTCGCTTGCGACTTGAAGGAGTTTATCGACGAGGATAAGGTCTCGGAATACCAGTCGCGTATCAATACCCGCAACTCGGATATCTTCCGGCAGATCACGTCGGACACGAAAAGCATGGTCTCGCAGGAGGGTAATATCCGTGGCGTGGTGGATCAGATAAACGCCGACTTCAAGGAGAAGAACTTCGTGGGTATCATCCAGTGTATCGAGATGCGTATTGATCCGAGCCAGAACAAGATCGTCAATCTGTTGAAGGAGATCAAGCGATTCAACGAGGAATATAGCTGGGATTTGGGGCAGAACCTGTTCGCTTCCTCGACCGACGATACGACTACCCGGGAGAAGGCGACGACGTTGTTGCGTGAGTTGATCAAGTCGATGGACGCTTATTCCGGCAACCTGATCCGCTTGGCGGACTTCTTCGACCTTAAATTCCGGGTGATCGAGAACCGGAATGATACGGGCTTCGTGGAGCGCCTTACGAACGTAGGCTCCGAGGGTACGGATATTCTGGTCAAATCCATGGTGAATATCATGTTGCTGAACGTGTTCAAGCGGAACGCCTCCACGGTATTCTCCGATTTCAGGCTCCATTGCATGATGGATGAGATCGGGAAGCTGCACCCGAATAACGTGGCGGGGATCTTGAAATTTGCCAACGACCGGGATATTCTCTTGATCAATGGTTCGCCGACCGAGCAGGATGCCCTGTCCTATAAGCACATCTATAAACTGGAGAAGGATACGGATAGCTTCACCCGGATTCGCAGGGTGATTACGCAGTTCGATTAGTTACGATCTATGTTAGGGCCTCGGTTGATACGGGTGAGAGACGAGGCTCTCTCATAGGTCATAGATTAGGCTCTCTTATGGGGGTAGGTGTCTCGTCTATGGCCCATAAGAGAGCCTCGTCTATGACTATACCATTGAAAAAATGTTAAAGCCCTGCGATCTCATCCAGCCAAAGCGTAGCCATCGCGTCGCTCGGCATTCGCCAGTCTCCACGAGGGGAGAGGCTGATGGAACCTACTTTCGGGCCGTCCGGCAGACAACTGCGCTTGAACTGTTGCTGGAAGAAGCGGCGGAAGAAGGTATGGAGCCATTTCTTGAGGGTGGAATCGTCGTAGGTTTCCCCGAATGCCCGCTTCGCCAAGAAATAAATCTTCGCGGGTGAGGCTCCGAAGCGTAAGAAGTGATAGAGGAAGAAATCGTGCAACTCGTACGGGCCTACCAAATCCTCTGTCTTCTGCTTGATATTCCCATGCTCGTCGGCGGGAATCAATTCCGGGCTGATCGGAGTGTCTACTATATCTAATAACGTGGCGCGGGAAGCCTCGTCTACCTTGTTATTGGCCACCCATTCCACCAGATATTTAACCAATGTCTTGGGAATGCTACCGTTGACGCCGTACATAGACATATGGTCGCCATTGTAAGTAGCCCAGCCCAAGGCAAGCTCCGAGAGGTCTCCCGTACCGATCACGAGGCCGTTCGCTTGGTTCGCCACGTCCATAAGAAGTTGGGTACGCTCGCGGGCTTGGCTGTTCTCGTAGGTCACGTCATGTACATGGATGTCGTGATTGATATCCTTGAAGTGTTGGATGCAAGCCTCCTTGATGGAGATCTCCCGGAGGGTCACGCCAAGGGAGCGTATCAAGTCACAGGCATTGGTATAGGTACGATCCGTCGTTCCGAAGCCGGGCATGGTGATGCCGATGATCTTATCCCGTGGGATCTTCAAGGCATCGAAGGTCATGACGGTGACCAGTAGGGCCAAGGTGGAATCCAGTCCCCCGGAGATGCCTACGACGGCGGTCTGGGCGTGGGCATGGAGGACACGCTTGGCGAGTCCCGCTACCTGTATATGGAATATTTCCTCGCAACGTTCTTTCAAGGCATCGCCGGAAGGGGTAAATGGATGCGGGTCGATTGCCCGGGTCAAATCCAGTGTCCGGTTGGGAAGGCTGAATGAGACTACGGTGCCGTTATCCATGTTATGGTTGAGATAACCCTGCATGAAACTGGTGTTGATCCGTCGGTCGTTCTGTAAGTTCTGGATATCGATCTCGCTGATAACGAGTTGCTCCTCCATGGAGAAACGCTCGGATTCCCTTAACAACGTGCCGTTCTCCGCTATGATACCGTTTCCCGCGAATACGAGGTCGGTACTGGATTCCCCGAAACCGGCGGAAGCGTAGACGTATCCGGCGATACAACGTGCGGATTGCTGGCAGATCAAGGATCGTAAGTAAGCATGCTTACCGATCAACTCGTTGCTGGCGGATAGATTGAATATCAAGTTCGCCCCCTGCATGGCTAGCTCGGAGCTGGGAGGGATGGGAACCCAAAGATCCTCGCAGATCTCGATACCCACGCGTACCTCATCATACTCGAAGATCAGGTAGCAATCCAGCGGCACTTCCCGGTTACCGATCGTGATCATGGATTGCTGTAGGTGTGAAGAGGCCGTGAACCAACGCTCTTCTTGGAACTCCTTGTAGCTGGGCAGGTAACTTTTGGGCACTACCCCCAATATCTCGCCCCGTTGGAAAGCGACGGCGGCGTTTATCAGTTGGCTTCCGCTGACAAGCGGGCAACCTACGATCGTTAGTAAATCCAGATCGGCGGTGTTGTTCACTAAATCCAGCAAGGCTTTCTCGGCGTTTCTGAGTAAGGTCTCTTGCGAGAACAAATCCATGCAAGTATAAGACGTAACCGATAATTCGGGGAAGGCGATGATCTGGACCTCTTTTTGGGACGCTTGGCGCATCAATCCCTCAATCTGTTGAATATTATAAAAGCAGTCAGCCACTTTAACCTGTGGTACGGCTGCCGCTACTTTGACGAATCCGTAATTCATATTTGTTATTGTTTATCTGATAGATGTTCTTAATTTATCGGGGTTTTGACGACAGTCCCACAACAATACGATACGTATGGAACGTTTTCCTTCTTGGGTATATATAAGTTTATGATGTCCCTCGATCAAGGAGCGATATTCCTTGTCTCTATCGGCGAAAGTCTCTTCTATAGTACCAATAAGAGGATTGTTCTTTATCCGGATACAATTCTTCTCTAACTTATCGATAAAGTTGAGAGCAGCTTGTTTCCCAAAGTGCTTTAAACAGTAGGCTATGGCTAAATCAGCTTGTCTTTTCGCACGGGGTGCCCAGATTACTTTAGCTTGTTTCTCCATGTCTCAAAGAATTGGTGCATATCATCCTCATTGATGCCTTTACCTTCTTCTAGCTCTTGTTCGGCTATATCTATTTCCCTATTGGCTTCTTTCAAACTGAATGAAATGGGAGATGCTGCATTCGCCTTGGACATAATTCGTTTCATATATTTCTCGATCTTTAGGACCGTTTCCATATCGTCTATTTTATTGAGATACCTCTCGATAAAGCTTTCTCTCCATTGTTGTAACTCTATTGTCGTCATATCAATTTCCCTCCTATATATTTATGCCCCAAAGGTATGTATTTTGTATGGGATAAAAAAGAAGGAGAGGCATACTTCGCAGCATCCTCTCCTTGTAAACACAAAACAATCAACAAAAAACTACTGTCTGAATAAGACTATCTGATGAATAAAAGCTCACGGTATTTCGGCAAGGTCCATATCTGGTCATCGACAACCAGTTCCAACTTGTCGATATGGTAACGGATGGCTTCCATCATCGGGACGATCCGGTCGTGGTAAGCGATCGCCTTTTCCCGCTCGCTCTCGATCTTGTTGGCTATCTTGCGGGCGTTGACCATCTCGTCCACTTTTTCCTTGATGAAGATCGTGCGGTTCGCTATATCCTCGATGATCTCCATGTTCTTGGAGGATAGATGGGCGGCTTTATCGGCGGGGAATAATTCACGCATCTTATATACGTTGTCGATCAAGGAAGACTGGTATTTGGTGGCCATCGGGATGATATGGTTCATTGTCAGGTCGCCTAATACACGGGCCTCGATCTGGATCTTCTTCGTGTACATCTCCCATTTGACCTCGTTGCGAGCCTCCAGCTCCTTACGGGTCATGACTCCCGTGGACTCGAACATGCGGACGCTGCTATCTTTCAAATAAGCGTCGAAGATCAAAGGCACGCTGGTCTCGCAATCCAAGCCCCGGCGTGCGGCCTCGGCCTTCCATTCCTCGCTGTAGCCATTGCCGTCGAAATGGATCGCCTTGCATTCCTTGATATCCTTGCGGATTACCTCGATGATAGCGGCGAACTTATCCTTTCCGGTGGCTATCTTAGCGTCTACCTCGGCCTTGAACTGCCTCAACTGATCCGCTACGGCGGCGTTCAATACCAGCATGGCGGCGGCGCAGTTCGCGGAGGAACCTACGGCACGGAACTCGAAACGATTACCGGTGAAGGCGAAAGGGGAGGTACGGTTACGATCCGTGTTATCGATCAATAACTCGGGGATACGGGCGATATCGAGTTTCATGCCTTGCTTTCCCGCTAGGTTGAAATCCTCCGTGTCGCTGTTCTCCAGATGCTCCAATACCTTGGATAATTGTGCTCCTAAGAAGCTGGAGATGATTGCTGGAGGAGCCTCGTTCGCTCCCAAGCGATGTGCGTTGGTTGCGCTGGAGATGCTGGCCTTCAGCAATGCGTTATGGGTGTACACGGCTTTCAGTACGTTGACCACGAAGGTCACGAAGCGCAGGTTGTCTTCCGGCGTCTTACCCGGTCCCATCAAAAGGATTCCGGTATCGGTTCCCAGCGACCAGTTGTTGTGCTTGCCGGAACCGTTCACGCCTTTGAACGGTTTCTCGTGCAACAGGACACGGAACCCATGTTTGCGGGAGATCTTGCGCATTAGGGCCATGATCAGTAAGTTATGGTCATTGGCGAGGTTGCATTCCTCGAAGATGGGAGCCAGCTCGAATTGGTTCGGGGCGACCTCGTTATGACGGGTCTTTACGGGAATGCCAAGTTTCAATGCCTCAACCTCGAGGTCTTTCATGAATTCCATGACACGGGTGGGGATGGCTCCGAAGTAATGATCCTCCAACTGTTGGTTCTTCGAGCTTTCATGTCCCATCAAGGTTCGGCCGGTCATCAACAGATCGGGACGTGCGGCGTATAGGCCCTCGTCTACTAGGAAGTATTCCTGTTCCCAACCTAGGTAGGCGTATACTTTCTTCACGTCCGGGTTGAAGTAGTGGCAGACATCGACCGCCGCCTTGTTCACGGCTTCCAAGGCTTTCAGCAAGGGAGCTTTGTAGTCGAGGGACTCGCCTGTGTAAGCGATGAAGATCGTCGGGATGCACAGGGTGTCTCCTACGATAAAAGCAGGGGAGGAAGGATCCCAAGCCGAGTAGCCACGGGCCTCGAACGTATTGCGGATGCCGCCGTTGGGGAACGACGAGGCGTCGGGCTCCTGCTGCACGAGCAGCTTGCCGGAGAACTCCTCCAGCACGCCGCCCTGACCGTCCGGCTCGGCAAAGGCGTCGTGTTTCTCGGCCGTACCGCCCGTCAGGGGTTGAAACCAGTGGGTATAGTGGTCCGCACCGTGCTCCAGCGCCCACTGGCGCATACCCGCCGCGATGCTGTCGGCAACTTCGCGCGTAAGCTGCGTGCGGTTTTCCATCGTGTCGAGCAGGGCCGCATAGGTGCGCTTGTCGAGATACTTCCGCATAGCCGCACGTCCAAATACCTTCTTTCCGAAGTAGTCCGACGAGCGTCCCTCGGGAACTTTCACCTCGACGGCCGTGTGATTTATGGCCGCATCGACCATCTTGAATCTGAGTAATGATGACATATACCTGACTGATTAAGGGTTTAGTGTTCGTAGAAAAAACCGCGCGGGGAAGGACCCGATAATTGCAAACTAAAACCTAACCTGAAATTCAACCGGACAACTGCCTCCCGGCAGGACCTGCCGACCTAACTAACCCGGGGCCGCTCCCCCGCTGCGGTACATCTTTCGTTCCGGCTACAAATGTACGAATTATTCCGTTACGTTGTTTTTACGAAATCACCGTTTTTTCAAAAAACAGCTGTTTTTTTTCATCATTTTCCCGAAAAAACAACCATTTTTCGCCACACACACCCGAAATTTTCAGTCATTTCCCGAAAAACAGCCTCATTTTTCACGAAAAATCCCCAAAATGCATTTTCCCGTTTTCCCAAAAATAAGCAGAAATAAAGACCATTTTTCAACCATTCAACCACACCGGAGACAGCATCCGCGCCGGGCCGTCCGGAAATGCGGCGGGCGGCGAAATCCGGAAAAATTCCGCCGCACTGTTATTTTCGTAACAATTTCTTGTTACAATTCGGTAATTAATTTGTAACTTTACGTGCAATTTTGAAACAGAACGAAACTACACACATACTAATCTCTAAATAGTCATGGCAAATACCAAACGTGAAAAGCTGTTCACCGAGTTCCCGCCGGTCCCGACCGAAAAGTGGGAAGAGGTGATTACAGCCGACCTGAAAGGAGCCGATTACGAGCGCAAGCTGGTGTGGCGTACGGGAGAAGGATTCAACGTCCGCCCCTACTACCGCGCCGAGAACCTCGAAGGCATTCAGTTCCTGGGCTCGCAGGCAGGCGAGTTCCCGTACGTCAGAGGTACGCGCAGCCACAATCGCTGGCGCGTGCATCAGACCGTCGAGGTAAAATGTCCCAGGGAGGCCAACGCCGAGGCGCTGAAACTCCTCAACTCGGGCGTCGATTCATTGGGCTTCTCAATCGCGAAGGAGGGCTTCACGGCCGAAGAACTCGATCAGCTGCTCGCCGGAATCTCGATCCCGGCCATCGAAATGGTCTTCTGCGGCGCGCAGACGGGCAGCATCGCCGAACTGGTGATCGCCAAGCTCGAAAAGGAAGGCACTGCCTCCGAGGCGCACGTGGCCTTCTCGATCGACCCGCTGGTCAAGGGACTGTCGCAGAAAGGCGACTTCTGCTCGCCCAACGGCGAAAAGTGCTTCGCGAAGATCGCCTCGCTGATCGAAAAAACCCGCGAGTACAAGCACATCCGTATCGTGACCGTCTCGGCCGGCATCTTCTCGAACGCCGGATCGACCATCGTCGAGGAGCTGGCGTTCGCCCTCTCGGCCGGTAACGATTACATCGCGCGCCTGACCGACGCCGGCGTGGACGCCGAGCTGGCGGCCCGCAAGCTGCGCTTCTCGTTCTCGGTCACCTCGAACTACTTCCTCGAAATCGCCAAGTTCCGCGCGGCGCGCATGCTGTGGGCCAACATCGTCAAGGGTTACAACCCCTCGAAGAACTGCGCCTGCAAAATGCACATCCACGCCCGCACGGCAGACTGGAACCAGACCGTTTACGATCCCTATGTCAATATGCTCCGCGGCACGACGGAGGCCATGTCGGCCACCATCGCCGGCGTACATTCGCTGGAGGTGACGCCGTTCGACGCCGCGTTCGAAAGCCCCACGGAGTTCTCGAAGCGCATCGCCCGCAACGTCGAACTGCTCCTGAAGCACGAATCGCACTTCGACCAGGTGGTAGACCCCGCAGGCGGCTCGTACTACGTGGAGAACCTCACGCAGTCGATCGCCGCCGAGGCCTGGAAGCTCTTCCTCGAAATCGAGGAGAAGGGCGGCTACGCCGAGGCCTACAAGGCCGGCTTCATCAAGGAGCGCGTGGAGGCTTCGGCCGCCGCCAAGGACAAGGCCATCGCAACGCGCCGCCAGACGCTGCTCGGCGCCAACCAGTTCCCCAACTTCACGGAGGTGGCCCCGAAGGAGATCACCGCCGAAGCCGTCACCCGTCCCGCTGCCGAAGGCAACGTCCTCACGCCCTACCGCGGCGCCATGGCCTTCGAGGCGATGCGCCTGCACGTGGACCGCTCGGGCAAACAGCCCAAGGCGTTCATGCTCACCTGCGGCAACCTGGCGATGGCCCGCGCCCGCGCCCAGTTCTCGTGCAACTTCTTCGCCTGCGCCGGAATCCGCGTGCAGGACAACACCTTCTTCAAGTCGATCGAGGAGGGCGTGAAGGCCGCACTCGAATCGAAAGCCGAGATCGTGGTGGTCTGCGCTTCGGACGACGATTACGCAGAGGCCGCACCGAAGGTGAAGGAGCTGCTCGCCGGCAAAGCCATTCTCGTAGTCGCAGGCGCTCCCGCATGCGCACCCGAACTGGAGGCCCAGGGCATCACGAACTTCATCTCGGTGAAGTCGAACGTCCTGGAGACTCTGAAGTTTTATCTTAAAGAAATGGGCATCTGATCATGAGAGCTAAATTTTCAGAACTGACATACGAAGCAGGCGGGCAGAAGAGCTGCTGCGCCTCGAAAGGCTGCGGACAGGTGGAGCCGTGGCTGACGGCCGAGCGCATCCCCGTCAAGGGCGCCTATACGGCCGAAGACCTCGAAGGCATGGAGCACCTGAACTACGCGGCAGGCATCGCCCCGTTCCTGCGCGGCCCCTACTCGACGATGTACGTGATGCGTCCGTGGACCATCCGCCAGTACGCCGGATTCTCGACCGCCGAGGAGTCCAACGCATTCTACCGCCGCAACCTCGCCGCCGGACAGAAAGGTCTGTCGGTGGCCTTCGACCTGGCAACGCACCGCGGTTACGACGCCGACCATCCGCGCGTGGTGGGCGACGTGGGCAAGGCCGGCGTGTCGATCTGCTCGGTGGAGGACATGAAGGTGCTCTTCAACGGCATTCCGCTCGACCGGATGTCGGTGTCGATGACCATGAACGGCGCCGTGCTGCCGATCCTGGCCTTCTACATCGTGACGGGCCTGGAGCAGGGCTGCACGCTCGACCAGCTGGCCGGTACGATCCAGAACGACATCCTCAAGGAGTTCATGGTGCGCAACACCTATATATATCCGCCCGAGTTCTCGATGCGGATCATCGCCGACATCTTCGAGTACACCTCGAAGAACATGCCCAAGTTCAACTCGATCTCGATTTCGGGTTACCACATGCAGGAGGCGGGCGCCACGAACGACATCGAGCTGGCCTACACGCTGGCCGACGGTCTGGAGTACCTGCGCGCCGGCGTCAACGCAGGCATGTCGATCGACGCCTTCGCACCGCGTCTGTCGTTCTTCTGGGCCATCGGCATGAACCACTTCATGGAGATCGCCAAGATGCGCGCCGCGCGTATGCTGTGGGCCAAGATCGTTAAACAGTTCAACCCCAAGAACCCCAAGTCGCTGGCGCTGCGCACCCACTCGCAGACCTCGGGCTGGTCGCTCACCGAGCAGGACCCGTTCAACAACGTGGCCCGCACGGCCATCGAGGCCATGGGCGCCGCGCTGGGACACACCCAGTCGCTGCACACCAACGCCCTGGACGAGGCGATCGCCCTGCCGACCGACTTCTCGGCGCGTATTGCGCGTAACACGCAGATCTACATTCAGGAGGAGACCAACATCTGCCGCGAGGTCGACCCGTGGGCAGGTTCCTACTACATCGAGACGCTGACCAACGAGATCGCCCACAAAGCCTGGGAGCGCATCGAGGAGGTCGAGAAGCTGGGCGGTATGGCCAAGGCCATCGAGACCGGCATTCCGAAGATGCGCATCGAGGAGGCGTCGGCCCGCAAGCAGGCCCGCATCGACTCCGGCGAGGAGAAGATCATCGGCATCAACGAATACCGTCTGGAGAAGGAGGCCCCGATCGACATTCTCGCCGTGGACAACACGGCCGTGCGCGAGAGCCAGATCAAGCGACTCAAGGAGCTGCGCGCCAACCGCGACGAAGCTGCCGTGAAGAAGGCGCTGGCCGCCATCACCGAGTGCGTGAAGACCAAGCAGGGCAACCTGCTCGAACTGGCCGTCGAGGCCGCCAAGGTCCGCGCCTCGCTGGGCGAAATCTCCGATGCCTGCGAAGTGGTCGTAGGCCGCTACAAAGCTGTTATCCGTTCCATTTCAGGTGTTTACTCTTCAGAAGTGAAAAACGACAAATCCTTCGAGCGCGCCAAGGAGCTGTGCGCCGAATTCGCCAAGAAAGAGGGCCGTCAGCCGCGCGTGATGATCGCCAAGCTCGGCCAGGACGGACACGACCGCGGCGCCAAGGTGGTCGCTACGGGTTATGCCGACATCGGCTTCGACGTCGACATGGGTCCGCTGTTCCAGACTTCTGAGGAGGCCGCCAAGCAGGCCGTCGAGAACGACGTGCACGTAGTGGGTGTCTCGTCGCTGGCAGCCGGCCACCTCACGCTCGTCCCGCAGCTGATCGCCGAGCTGAAGAAGCTGGGCCGCGAGGACATCATCGTCATCGTCGGCGGCGTGATCCCCGCGCAGGACTACGATGAACTCTACCGCGACGGCGCCGCCGCCATCTTCGGCCCCGGTACGCCGATCGCCACGGCAGCCATCAAGATCCTCGAAATCCTGCTCGCCGAGTAAATTCCCGGCTCCGACAAGAGAAACGCCGCGGTCGCAAGACCGGGGCGTTTTTTGTTCCGGAGCACTTCGGGAGGGACTTT
>OGQF01002275.1_pt1 | contig 11353 bp, 9 predicted proteins | sample 1553141 | NCBI WGS metagenome assembly OGQF01 (sample SAMEA2580005, study PRJEB22360) | human gut metagenome | biome: human gut; feature: human-associated habitat; material: faeces | place: Denmark | collected 2008/2010
ACAAATCAGGATTATTCAATTCAATATAAACCCCATTCAGAGCTTTTTTAAATCCCACCAAGTCAGAAAAATTATTCTCTTCTGAAATTCGATCACTTGGTTTTATATCTAGCCAATTTGAACAGGAAAAATTAATTCCTACCAAAAGGCATACAAAAATTATTAAATACTTTTTCATACACAATCCAATTTAAAAATTAACAGAAATGGACATTGAAACACTCCTTGCAAATGGATAACTAATTCCTCGCTCATCTTTAATAGTTGAAAATCGGCAAATATCATTCATATAGGCACTTACCGTTAATCCAGAAAATCTAATACGCTCCATCCATCTTTGTGGAAACTCGTAAGCTAAACGCACAGATTCAATAGCAATATAGTTATTATCTTGTACGAATCGCGAAGATATTGGAGTTATATCTGTCTGAGAAATGCCCTTAAATTTAGCTTTGTCACCAGGTTTTTGCCAACGATCATACAATGCTCGTTTATCTTGATTCTGCGACAATCCGGTTGCTGAAATATTCTCTACTTTTTCATATAGCGTGTTATTGAATTTTTGTCCTCCCAAACTATAACGAATGTGCAAATTCAAAGAAAATCCTTTCCAATATAATGAATTACTCCAAACGCCTTCTACATCTGGATTCGTATTACCTACTACCACCTCATTATCATAATTATGCTGGAAGGTCGGCTTACCATCTTTTGTCAAGAATATCTCCTTACCGGTTGCCGGGTCAATACCTGCTGAACGTACAGCCCACAATGCCGTAGGACTTCCTCCATCATAATAACGAGTCAAATTCTTTGATATATTTTCTTTGTTATATTGATTTAATTTTCTACCAATCTTATCATAATACGTTTTAACATTTCTGAAAGAAAGGCTCATTGTCCAATTTATACGTTCTTGTGGGCGGTAAATGATTGCATAGCGAACTGTTCCATTGACACCTTTGTTCACCTGTTTACCGATATTGCTAAGACGTGATGACATTCCGACAGACGATGGAATTCCGATAGAAGCCAATAATGGATCAGTATTCTTATGGAAATAATCAAAATTAATATGGAAACGACTCCAGATACTTAAATCGAAACCTACGTTAATATCTCTTGTTTTCTGCCACTGCAAATCCGGATCTCCAAAAGTACTAACTAACAATCCTGTTCCGAAATTATTCTGCATCCAATTATTATACTGATAGGTTGTGATTGTATTATACGAACCAAAATTCTGGTTACCAGGATTACCAATAGATGTACGAACTTTCAACATATCGAATACATCTGTATTATCCTTAATAAAATCTTCATTATGAATATTCCAAGCTACCCCCACGGCCCATGTCGTAGTAAACTTTTTATTAGAGCCGAATACTGAAGTACCGTCCATTCTAACGTTCGCATCCAACAAATATTTATTCTTATAAGAATAACCTCCATTAAAATAAAAGTTCGCAGAACGATTTTTAGAGTCGCCATAGGAAGGTTTTCCATTATCAGGGTACTCATTAGAAAAACCAGGAGTCGTAAAATTCCCTTCTGGAAAACCAACAGCAGAGAATCCTTTGGAAATACTCTTTCTCTCACTGATTGATACTCCCAATACTGCATTAATCTGGTGTGCATCATTAAATATTTGCCCATAAGTCAAAGTCAAATCACCATCATAAGAAAACTCATCTTCTCTCATATCATTATAAGAACCTTTCTTCAACAATTCAACTTGGTCGAATTCCGTCGCGTCAGGAGAAGTGAATTTTTCAGAATCAGATGTTTGTTTGGAAACACCAAAACGACCTCTTACATACAAATAATCAAATGGACGATATTCCAAATTAAAGTTATTACGAACACCAAACATTTCACTTCTATCGTAACTATTCAATGCTGCATTCCACAATGGATTACCAACAATCTCTGAAGCATCTGTAGCACTATATTCATTATCCTTATATTCTAACCATTTTTCGACAGCACCATCAGCAGTCCTTTTAGGATAGTATGGATTTGCATGTGCATACTCTGAAAAAGGAACAACAGGATTATCATGCTTCGTAACATCCACACTTAGTTTATTCGAAAATGTCAACTTTCCGACACGATACAACAAGTCTAGATTTCCACTAAAAATATCACGAGTTGAAGATTTCATTACACCTTGGATTTTGTTATAGCTACCTCCAAATCCATAACGAAACTGCTCATTACCTCCTTCTACATAGAGATTATGACGCTGATTAAAACCTGTACGAATAGGCTCTGAAAGCCAATATGTATCCACACCTCTCAATACATTACCCAACAATTTATTATAGCGAACTTCTTTCAATTCTTGATTATCCGCAATATTCGATTTAAAATTTCCAGCCAAACGCTCAAATTCCAACTTTTCTGCAGCATTCATCAAATTATAATCAGTCAAATCTGCAAAAGATATCTCAAAACTACCATTATATGATAAACGCAATCTACCACCTTGAGGGACCTTAGTTTCAACAACAACCACGCCATTTGCAGCCTTAGCACCATAAATTGCTGTTGAAGCAGCATCCTTCAAAATAGTCACTGATGCAATTCTATCCATACTCAAATCCATGATAGTACGTAAAGTTGTTTCAAAACCATCCAAAATAAACAAAGGCTGGTTCGGGTCTTCTCCAAATTGCTCCTTTAATCCAACGATACTACTTTTACCTCGAATTTCCAAATCCGGTAATCGGTTAGGGTCAGAACCAAATTCATTACTTTCCAATACAGCAAAAGCAGGGTCCAACACCTTCAAACTCTGAATTAGGTTCTGATTTCCTACACTCTTCAATTCCTCTGCTTTATAAGTTTGGGAAGATCCTGTAAAACTCTCCTTTTTTCGAGTATATACACCTGTAACAACAACCTCATCCATTTTTGACGATTCAGTTTCCAACAACCCCTCTAATTGTTCTCGCTTACCTACCGTCACTTCGACAGTCTCATAACCAATAAAAGAAACTTCTAAAGCAATTAAGTTATCAGCAACTGTCAACTCAAATTTACCATCCATATTAGTCGCTGTTCCTACCGATGTACCTTTTATTTTAATCGTTGCTCCAGGCAATGGATCTCCTGTCGATTTATCTCTTACAATACCTTTTATTGTCCTAGATTTAATCTTTTGGTCATCCAATCTAGCAGACTCGCCACGAACAATAATAACTTCATCTCGAAATTCAAACCCTAAGTTTTTTCCCTTTAACAAATCATGCAAAAAGTCTTTCAAAGCCACCATTTTTGCATTAACATCTACAGTACCCTTATTTTGTACCAAATCATAATTGTACAAAAAATCATAGCCGGTTTGCTTCGTAATTTCATTAAAAACTTTTACCAAAGATGCATCCTTCATCTTTAAGCTAACTAGTCCATTTTGAGAATAGACTTCGGCAGAAACAGAAAGCGCCCCTAATACTAGCAAACAAAACAAATAATTCATACGCAAAAACAATTTACGCAACCATATTCTTTCTCTTGATATGGCATTCTTTAATAATCTTTTTTTCATATATTTGTATTGATATAATTAAACGTTGCCTCAAAGGCTTGTCGGCTTATATGAGGCATCACTTCTCAACCGAAAATACCTCCCTATTTCCGGTTTTTTCTAATACTTACAATTATTGTCCGCTCTTTAATTTCAAAATCTACATCATTAGTTAGTTTTATCATTGTTAATAAATTATCAATATCTTCATATCTTTTCAAGCGTCCTGAAAAACGTATTTTTTCTGCTGCAGAATCTAGAAAATCCACATGAATATCGTACCAGCGTTCTAAAGTTCTCATTATTTCTCCTAAAGATTGTTTATCGAAAGCATAATATCCATCCTTCCAAGATGTATAAAGATTCGTATTCACTTTTTGCACTTCAATCTCTGCTACACTTTTTTTGCAGACAGCCTGTTCTGCCGGAGTCAAAATACAACCCACACCCTCTTCATTCACTACCTGCACAGAACCATTTACCAATGTTGTCAATACCTCATCTTCTCCTTGTACTGCTGCAATATTAAACTCAGTTCCCAATGCCGTCACATCCACTCCATTCACACATACAACAAATGGACGTTTGGAATCTTTTGCGACATCAAAATAAGCCTCTCCTTTCAGAAAGATTCTACGCTCATCATCTCCAAAGGCAATCGGAAAACGCAACTCCGTCTCAGCATTTAACCAAACATTCGTGCCATCTTCCAATTTCAACTGATACTCGCCACCACGCGGAATTGTCAAGGTATTATATTCCAACTTTTTTTCTCCAATCCTCTTTACACCTGCCTTATATTCAAGCACATTTCCCACATTGCGAATTCTGCTGCTATCCTTGCTTACAAATTGTCCTTCTTCTTGCAAATCCAACTTTTCGCCGGAAGCCAATGTCAACATTGCCTTCGGTGAGCCGGGAACAATCTGCGATTCTACAAGCTCTACTTTTACAGCCTGCTCATTATCTTTTTCTGTCAACAACAACGCCCCTATTCCAACAGCCAACACAACAACTGCTGCATATCCCCAACGTACAATCTGCCGACGAAGCTTTATCATTTTACCTGCTTTTCTTCTTGCACAATTATCCTTCCAAGCATTTTCAACATTTATGCTACTTTTAAAACCGCCTTTATTCTCTGTATAAAAAATCTGCAACCTAGTGTATTCATCTCGGTTCTGCTGATTTTCATCCAACCAAGCTTGCAACACATTTATCTCTTCTGACGATAATTCTTCGCCATGAATTGAAGCAGCTATAATTTCCCAAATTCTATTTTCCATTCCCACTAATTTTGGTTTTCTATTATAATGACACCAAATTCAAAAAATAATGTGACAAAAAAATGAGCAAAATGAGCTAGAAAAGTAAATAATTTGCATATTTCTATTTTTTTTGCGAACATTGCAACAGAGTTGTATACACCAAAAGATGAAAGAAGAGCAAATTATTCTAAAAGGATTGCAGCAAGGAAGTGAACAAGCATACAAAGACTTGTTTACAGCCTATTTCTCCGACATGGTGCTTTATGCAAATCACTATATAAAAGATCAAGCAGCAGCAGAAGATATCGTTCAGGATTTTTTTATCACCTTGTGGTTTGAAAAAAAATTTTTCAATATTGAAAGTGGCTTAGAAGGTTACCTCTATCGCTCCCTACACAATACATGCCTGAACCATCTGCGCAATGAACAAAGGAAACAAGAAAAGCTTCTGCACATGCCAATGGAAAAAAACTCTTCCCCAACTCTAACAATTGAATTGGAAGATAAGGAACGTGAATACAAACAACTATACCAAGCTCTACATAAACTCCCGGAACAATGCAAACAAGTGTTCACCCTCTGCTGTCTACAAGATATGAAATACCAAGAAGCTGCCGACTATTTAGGCATCTCTATCAATACCGTACGCACCCAAATGGGAAGAGCTTACAAAATCCTACGCAATTCGTTGGATAGCAAAGCATTTCTTAATCTACTATTCTTGAGTTTCTTAAAATAGGCATTGGCTCAATTACCATTTTCTCAAAAATAAACTACCTTTGCACAAATAAATAACAAAAATGAAACTGGTCATATTAACAGGAGCCGGCATGAGTGCGGAAAGCGGCATCAAGACTTTCCGCGACAGCGATGGTCTTTGGGAAAACTACCGCATTGAAGATGTATGTACGCCCGAAGCGCTAGCAAGCAACCCGGAGTTTGTGAATAAGTTTTACAACGAACGTCGCAAACAATTGTATGAAGCACAGCCCAATCCCGGACACAAAGGGTTGGCTGAGTTAGAGCAATATTTCGATGTGCAAATTATCACACAAAATATCGACGACCTACACGAACGTGCAGGGAGCCACCATGTATTACATCTGCACGGAGAATTAAAAAAAGTACGTAGCAGCCGGAATCCCGATGCAATCTACGACTTGGACGGCTGGGAACTCAAACCAGGCACCCGTTGCGAAGACGGCTCATTATTACGGCCACATGTCGTATTTTTCGGAGAATCAGTACCCAATATCCAGCCGGCAACAGAAATAGTAAAACAAGCAGATATCTTTGTCATTATCGGGACCTCGCTTGTTGTCTATCCGGCTGCCAGCCTGCTGCATTATGCCCCGGACAATATCCCTGTATTTGTCATTGACCCCAACATCCCTGCAGAAGCACGTCGACGCGGCTTTCACCTCATAGAAAAAGGAGCGTCAGCCGGAGTTGAAGAACTAAAAAAACTATTATTATGGCAAGAGGTAAAAAACCATTATTAGAGAACGTAAAAATTGAAAAGATTGCCGCAGAAGGCAAATCCATCGCATATATTGATGACAAAGTATTGTTTGTGCCTAATACGGTGCCGGGAGACGTTGTAGATGTTCAGGTAACACGGAAAAGGAAAAGCTTCATGGAAGGCTTTGTTACACAAGTACGACAATTGTCCGACTTGCGCACCACACCGGCCTGCTCTCATTTCGGTATATGCGGAGGCTGTAAATGGCAGAATTTACCATACGAAAAACAGCTGGCATTCAAACAGCAGGAAATCATTGACAATTTACAACGAATCGGCAAGGTCGAATTACATGGTATCCGCCCCATTATCGGTTCGGCTCAACAGCTTTATTACCGTAACAAACTGGAATTCACCTTTTCGAGCAAACGCTTTTTGACCCGCGAAGAAATCGGCTCTGATGCAGATATCGAAAGGACACCAGCTCTCGGTTTTCACGTTCCGGGTCTATTTGACAAAGTGGTTGATATTGACCATTGCTATCTACAAGGCGAACCTTCAAATGAGATTCGCAACTTTATCAAGGCACATGCCTTAAAAGAAGGATTGAGTTTTTACAATATCCGCGAACAAAATGGTTTCTTACGAACATTAATCATCCGAACCGCTTCAACCGGAGAAATCATGGTAACCATCGCGTTCGGACACGAAAACGTTACAGCCCGCGAAAGATTACTAAATGCTCTAGTGGAAAAATTTCCACAAATCACCTCGTTAATGTATGTAATCAACGAAAAGCTGAATGATACATTAACAGACCAGGATATTATATGCTATTACGGATGTGACCATATTTTTGAACAGATGGAAGATCTGAAATTCAAAATCGGTCCCAAATCTTTCTACCAAACGAATTCTGAACAAGCATATAATCTATATAGCCAAACCCGTACACTGGCTGGCCTGACAGGAAATGAAATCGTATATGACCTATATACCGGCACAGGAACCATTGCCAACTTTGTCGCACGTAATGCAGCCAAGGTCATCGGAGTGGAATATGTACCGGAAGCCATCGAAGATGCCCGTGTCAACTCATCCATCAATGGCATTACAAATACGGTATTTTATGCAGGAGATATGAAAGACGTACTGAATGCGGAGTTTATTGAACAGCACGGACGTCCTGATATCATCATTACAGACCCTCCTCGCGCCGGTATGCATCCGGATGTTGTTCAGACAATCTTAAATGCAGCACCCAAGCGTATTGTATACGTCAGTTGTAATTCAGCCACTCAAGCACGAGATCTGCAACTTCTTGACGTTGCTTACAAAGTGTGTGCCGTACAGCCAGTGGATATGTTTCCACACACACACCATGTTGAAAATATTGTATTATTGGAAATGAAATAACAAAAGGCGGCATTGATAATGCCGCCTTTCTCTATATTTCCATGCATACTACTGAGCTGTAGATGCAGCTTTTTCTAATTTAAAGCCCAACAACAATCCGTCATAATTACTAATCAATCCCTCCACGGTTGCCCCTGCAGCACTCACCTTGGAGGCCATACGAGTTAATGCTGTCAACACGGACATCAACTTATCTGCATTGAAAAGCAGACTCATCGATGTTCCTGTCACTGCGACTTGAGCAGTCTGAGTAACACCTAAACGACTTGTCATGGTAATTGTCTTGGTCTCCGGATTAAATGAATATGTACCCTGAGTAGTTCTTTTTTTCATTGTAAAAGTATAAGTACTGTCCGCATTGAAGGTATAGCTGCAAGCATCCATCCCCAATTTTTTAAACACCCTGTCTAATTCTTCTTCTACCTTCCCTGCAATAGCCTCACCTCCGGCTTTAGCCAACAATTGATCTGCCTTTAAGCTACAATCCGGACTCACATAATTCCAAGTCCCTATCAATGACTGGCTTGTTGTCAACTTATCACCAATAACATTTTTTGCTACATTACCTAATAATGATTTCCAATCCTGCGACATTGCATTCATCGAAAACACACAACTAAAAAATACGAATAACAAAATACATTTCTTCAACATAACTTCACTAATTAAGGATTTCACGCAAAATTAATAAAGAATCCTACAAAACATAACAAAAAACCCCTTGGAATATATCCAAAGGGCTCTGATGCTTTTCCTGCAAATATCATATTGGAAATTAATAGCAAGATAAATCATAAAAATCATTAACTTTCCGATTTTCCGGCAATTGATTCAAACCATTTGATACAGACTTAACAGTCCACGGAGCAATTGCAAATAATCCACTGTCACTCTTCTGCTCTACGTCTGTTGAATCCTTTTTATACTCCTTCCAAAGTAATTTTACGGGAACCGATGTTGCATTGTCTGACAAAATAAAGGTCAAATCAAAAGAAACATTTCCGGCATTCCATACATAATTCTGCCCCCATACACTCTCCCCCGCTGCCGGTTGGTCTTTATATGCATTATGACGCAATGTCAAATATACGGTATCATTATGGGATTGTACATCATCCATAACTACATTTATAAAATGCTTTTCCTGTGAATTCTTTTTCACCGGCACAGCAAATTCAACATTCAAATACTTTCCACCAAACCATGCACCAACAACAGTGATCGGATCGTTACCAATACTATCTTGACGATGCGCCTCGTTAGCTGCAATAAAAGATTGTTTTACCGGTTGTTTGGTCAAAACATCCTGATAACCATAAAGACGGACATAATAATTCATATAACCTTCCAACCCTTCAGTATCCCGTACACTCTCGATAATAGAATATCTCACATACATACGGATGCCCTCTTTAAAATCCTTACCTTCAATTTTCAATCCCTCTACTGCAATCAATCTGCTACCGTCATCCCTACGAATAGCCCAATCTCCAACTTTATCACCCTCGATTTTCTCCAGGCTACCATAGCTCACCCAAGTATCACCATTCACCACATAATACTCATCATCATCATTATCACATGCCGTAAAAAAAGCTGCCATAATAGACAATAGCACAAACATTTTCAAAATTCCTATTTTCATCGTTGCTTTCAATTTAAATTACATTGATAAGATGAAAGTTTCCGCACAAAGTTGCGTCAAAAATGATACATATAACATATTTTTGCAAAAAAACGCAAACATGCTACAGAATATTCTTTTAGTCGGTTTAGGCTCTATGGCAGGAGGAGTAGCCCGGTATCTCTTATCAATGTGGATTAAACAAATATTGCCCTCACTCTTTCCATGGGGAACATTTATTGTCAACATGTCCGGCTGTCTGCTTATCGGACTACTCAGCGGATGGCTTTCCAGTCAACCATTACTTCCAATTCACCACAGATTGCTTTTTATTATAGGTTTTTGTGGCAGCTTTACGACATTTTCCACCTTTACAATGGATAATTTAAACCTGTTAACAACCAAAACCTATGGATTATTTTTCTTAAACATCAGTGCCAGTATTGTCCTAGGATTATTATGTACTGCCATCGGTTTTTGGCTGACACGACGTTAGTATCAAAACATTTGTTAATTTTGTATCTGACAGTGAATACTGGCACTTTAGTTGCTACTATAAAATAAAACTAATAATAACATAATGGACTTTGAACTGATTGATAAAACTGCTGACACACAATTTAAAGAACTTGAACGAAGAATCTGGCGTTTACAAAGCGGAGGAACAATTGATAGCCTTAAAACAATAGGAGCTGAAACCAGCCATCAAATTGGAGCTAGCTTTGTTTCGTTGAAACAATTAGCAACACGCTACACTCCCAATGAACAATTGGCTAAACTACTATGGAATACAGGAAAACGCGAACAACAAATCGTAGCTTGTTTTCTTTTACCCATGGATATAAATAAAGAAAAAATTACGCAATTGTTTCATAATTGTTTAAATATGGAAGTTGCAGGTTATCTCGGTTCTGTTTATCTATATAAACATCCTCATTTAGTGGAGCTAGCCGAAGAACTTCTTAGCTCAGGACTTGCCTTGCAACAAGTAGCAAGTCTTACCGCATTGGCAAAACATCTCATTATAAACAAAAAAAACAGTCTTTTCAGCAAGGAATACTTTGCTGAAATTCTTAACAGAGAATATAATGACAAATTTGTACGGCTAACTGCCGAACGCTATCGTTTTAATCTCTAATTAATGTTAAACGCAAGCTATTAAATACGACAAAGCTATTTTAATCTGAAATCTTTGCTACCTTTGTCAGTATAATTACAGAAAAAAAGTATTAATAGATAATTTCATAAATTTACTACTATGTCAAAATTAGATTTAAGCAAGTATGGTATTACGGATGTGAAAGAAATTCTTCACAATCCATCTTACGATGTATTATATGCTGATGAGACCAAAGCTGGTCTGGAAGGCTACGAAAAAGGTCAAGTTACAGAATTAGGTGCAGTGAACGTAATGACAGGTATTTATACCGGACGCTCTCCTAAAGACAAATTCTTCGTAATGAACGAGGCAAGCAAGGATACCGTATGGTGGACATCTGACGAATACAAAAACGACAACAAACCTTGTACCGAAGAAGCATGGGCAGACTTAAAAGCAAAAGCGGTAAAAGAATTAAGCGGTAAACGTCTGTATGTTGTCGACACATTCTGCGGTGCAAATGCTGCTACACGCTTGAAAGTTCGCTTTATCATGGAAGTTGCATGGCAGGCTCACTTTGTAACCAACATGTTTATCCGCCCAACAGCTGAAGAGTTAGCAAACTATGGAGAACCCGATTTCGTATCATTCAACGCAGCTAAAGCAAAAGTTGACAACTACAAAGAATTGGGATTAAACTCAGAGACAGCAACTGTATTCAATTTAAAAACCAACGAACAGGTAATCCTGAATACTTGGTATGGCGGTGAAATGAAAAAAGGTATTTTCTCCATCATGAACTACCTGAATCCGTTGCGCGGCATTGCCTCTATGCACTGTTCTGCTAACACTAATATGGAAGGTACAGACTCTGCCATTTTCTTCGGATTGTCAGGAACTGGTAAAACAACATTATCAACTGACCCGAAACGTAAGTTGATTGGTGACGCCGAAC
>OGQF01002283.1_pt1 | contig 11312 bp, 14 predicted proteins | sample 1553141 | NCBI WGS metagenome assembly OGQF01 (sample SAMEA2580005, study PRJEB22360) | human gut metagenome | biome: human gut; feature: human-associated habitat; material: faeces | place: Denmark | collected 2008/2010
TTCTTGCATATTTAGGTATAATAAAAAATGGGAATCTCTTCGTAAGAGAACCCCATTTTTGTGCAAATATAGCCCATATTTGCTTTAAACGCAATTTTTTGTTCTAGAAAAATAAGAAAAAGTTGCAAACAGGCGCATCTCGTTTATAAAAATAGCATACGACAAAACCAGTAAATATTCAATTATCAGAGATCTAACTTGACTTTGGGGTTCTCTTACGAAGAGAACCCCAAAATATAGAGGATATCTGATAGCAAATCTGTTCCTCTTTTTCAAATAAAGGTATGATAAAATGTAATGTTTTGATGGGAACAACAAATGACAATCAAGACATAACGAGCGAAGCGCCTAAGTTACTGCTCTGCAGTTCAATCGCTTCTGCTTCAGACCCGGGGTCAAATGCAGTAACCAAGCCACAGGCTGGAATAGGGAAAGAACACCCTGAACTCTCGTGGTACTATATGTATCTTTCCTATAAGGAACTGAAGCGTTATATTGCAGTCTTCAGTGGCAGAAAAGCAGTAAAGCTCCGTACTTCGGAAGGGATAACCGAGGAATGTTACTTCTGTTTCAAAGTATTTTCTTATACCGAGGCAGGTCATCGGAAACGTTTCGAACAGTGTGATTATACTAAACAAGAGTATGCTGCTCGCCGTGAATCCGCCAGAATCGTGAAGGAAGCCTTTTCCACCGGTTCTGCCTCACAACTCAATGCCCTGACAGATGAAAAGGAAGTACAAAGTAGCGGTTGGTTATTTGTGTGCGCTCCTTTGGAGCAACTTCAGCGCATCTTGTCTGCCATGCTCCCCCGCCAATATCTGGTAACGGACTACGTTACCCATCGTGCTGCGGTCATTCCCCAGTGTCAGATGGAGGAATTCATCTATCTATATGAATCCATGCCCTACAACATTGAACTGTTGAACCGTCCTTTAGAGGCTTATCTTCAGAAGAAACAACGTATTCGCATTACCGGCGGCATCTTTCATGGCAAGGAGGGGTGCATCATGCGGCTGCATCGCAATACAAGGTTGGTGTTCGCTTTTGGAAATATGACGGTGGCTATCAGCTATCTTCATGCTTTTCCGTTCGAAAAGGTGGACTAGGATACATATTATATTCCCTATTTAACTGAATGACAATAATATGTCCAATTCCTTAAAACAAGTAGCGACCAAGGGGGTTCTTTGGAGTTCGATAGAACGCTTTTCTGTGCAAGGTATTCAGTTTGTAATCATGATTATCATGGCCAGACTGCTAACTCCGGAGGATTACGGCCTTGTCGGAATGCTGACCATATTCTTGGCTGTTTCCCAATCATTGATAGACAGTGGATTTTCCCAGGCCTTGATACGTAAACAAAACCGGACAGAAGTAGATAATTCTACTGTGTTTTATTTCAATATAGCTGTCGGTCTTGCACTTTATCTGTTATTCTATATCTCCGCGCCTTGGGTGGCGGATTTTTATGGACTTCCCGAACTTTCTTTAGTGATGAGAGTGGTATGCCTGGGTATAATCTTTAACTCACTGGCTGTAGTCCAGCGTGCACTACTGACAGTCAGGATAGATTTCAAGACCCAGGCAAAGGCATCATTGATTGCTGCTGTTATCTCCGGTATGGCAGGTATCATATTGGCTTATACAGGATTTGGCATATGGGCATTGGTATGCCAGCAACTGGTCAATCTGGGGATAAACACCTTGTTATTATGGATCTTTTCAAAATGGAAGCCCATGAGAACCTATTCCTGGAAATCTTTCAGGGAATTGTTCTCCTTTGGCTCCAAACTGTTGGCGTCCGGTCTGCTGGATACCACTTACAACAATATTTATCCCATTGTCATAGGCAAGGTCTTTTCCGCCGGTGATTTGGGACATTATACACGGGCCCAGCAATTCTCTGTTTTTCCCTCTTCTAATATTACAGGGATACTGCAACGTGTGACTTATCCCGTGCTTTGCAGTATACAAAATGATATTGACAGATTACGGGGAGTGTATCGTAAATTTCTCAAGTTGTCCGCTTATGTGGTCTTTCCTCTTATGACAGGACTTGCAGCGGTTTCCTTTCCGTTTATCCGGATTGTGTTGGGTGAGAAATGGATATTCTGTGCGGTTCTGCTTCAAATCATCTGTTTCTCGATGATGTGGTATCCCATTCATGCCATCAATCTGAACCTGTTACAGGTACAGGGACGTTCCGATCTTTTCCTTCGGTTGGAAATTATCAAGAAGGCGATAGGAGTCAGCATCCTTTGCCTGACCATTCCTCTAGGTCTGAAAACCATGTGCTTTGGGGGAGTGGTAAGCTCCCTTCTTTGCCTGGTAATCAATACCTTTTATACAGGAAAGCTGATACAAGTCGGTTTTATCATGCAGATGCGCGATTTGTTTCCCACTCTGGTGGTTTCCTTGCTGATGTTTGTCCTTGTGTTTTCCCTTCAGTGGATGACTGAGAATCTGTATGCCCAGTTGCTGGGCGGCATCATTTTGGGCAGTGGGTTTTATCTGGCTGTAACAAGGATTCTCCGCTTTCAGGAACTACAGGAACTGTTCTCATTGTTCTCAAAAAGATAAATTTAAAAAAAATGATATGGATAAAAGTTTGATAACAGTAACGTCTCCGTTACTGCCGGACCTTGACGATTTTCACGCAATGCTCAAGGAAATTTGGGCGAGCAAGTGGATAACAAACAATGGTTCTTTTCATAAGCAACTGGAAAAGGAACTGGCTGCTTATCTGAAAGTACCTTTTATCAGTCTTTTCACCAATGGGACACTGCCATTGATAACTGCTTTGCAGGCTTTGAGAATAACGGGCGAGGTGATAACCACCCCTTATAGTTTTGTGGCTACCACCCATGCCCTTTGGTGGAATGGTATCACTCCGGTTTTCGTGGATATCGACCCGTCTACAGGTAATATGGATCCGGATAAGATAGAGGCTGCCATTACACCCAGAACAACGGCCATTATGCCGGTTCATGTATATGGGAAGCCCTGTGATACCGTGCGTATTCAGGAGATAGCCGACAAGTATGGCTTGAAAGTTATTTATGACGCGGCCCATGCGTTTGGTGTGGAAGTAAACGGTAAAAGCATTCTGAATGCAGGGGATATGTCCACACTCAGTTTCCATGCCACCAAGGTTTATAATACGATAGAGGGTGGTGCTTTGGTCATGCACGATGAACAAACCAAGAAACGTATAGACTATTTGAAGAATTTTGGCTTTGCTGATGAGGTGACCGTGGTGGCTCCGGGTATAAACAGTAAAATGGATGAAGTGCGTGCCGTATACGGACTGCTGAATCTGAGGCAGGTGGATTCCGCCATTGCTGCACGTCGTCAGGTTGCCATAAAGTACCGTGAAGCGTTGAGTGGGGTGGATGGTATCACATTCTTTGATGATATGCCGGGCGTGAAGCACAACTATTCATACTTCCCCATTTTTATAGATGCAGAGAAATATGGTATGACTCGTGATGAACTTTATTACAGGATGAAAGAGCATAATGTGTTAGGACGCAGGTATTTTTATCCGTTGATAAGTACGTTCGGTACTTATCGGGCTTTGCAAAGTGCCATGCCTGAAAATTTGATTAATGCGCATCGAATGGCAGATAGTGTTATCTGTCTGCCGATGCATCATGCGTTAGGTGATGGGGATATAAAAAGAGTTTTGGATTGTATAATGTAAATCTTATGAAGAATCTATTGATAATAGGGGCTCGTGGCTTTGGGAGAGAGATATACAATTTAGCATTGGAAAGCATTGGTTATGGTACTGAATTTACAATAAAAGGTTTTTTGGATGATAAAAAGGAGGTTTTAGATGGATATGACGGTTATCCTTCAATTATCAGTTCAGTAGAAAATTATGCGGTGCAGTCAGATGATGTATTTATTTGTGCGTTAGGTGATGTAATTTATAAAAAACATTATGTAGATATCCTTCAGGCAAAGAAGGCACATTTTATTAATCTCATCCACCGATCAGCTACAATTGGTAAGAATACCAATATGGGAATAGGATGTATCATCTGTCGTAATGTAAATATAAGTTGCGATGTTACAATTGCTGACTTTGTGACTTTCCAGCCTTTTGTAACTATTGGGCATGATGCTATTATAGGCAGTTGTTGTCATTTGAACACTTATTCTTTTATGGGGGGATTCTCTCAATTGGAGAATATGGTAACTTTACATACCGGTGCTATTCTTTTGCCACATGTAAAAGTTGAAGAAGGAGCCGTTGTTGGTGCTTCTTCTGTTGCGGTCCGTAAGGTAAAATCGGGAACAACAGTATATGGCAATCCTGCAACATTGCTGAAATATTAAATTTAAGTAATAATGATATGGAAATACAAGATTTTATTCAAAATTTCGCAGACCAATTTGATGACCTATCGAAATGAGTTATATTAAGGGTAATGTTTTGGTTGACTTAGGATATAGTGAAATATTCTTTGAAGTTGATAAATTCAATAAAGCTGTATATAAATTTAATTTAAGAGATCGCGATACAGAACCGTTGGAAAAAATTGCACTTCCTGATGAACGAAAGCGTATTCTTTTCAAGAAAATAATAAAACATAAAGTTATAACATTTTGAATTTTTAATTATGAAATCATTAGAAGAATTTGTAGAGCTCTTTGCAGAGCAGTTTGACGAGACAGATGCAAGTGAAATCACTGCTGATAAAAATTTCCGTGAGTTAGTGGAGTGGTCATCTCTTATCGGTCTCTCAATCATCGCTATGGTCGACGAAGAATTTGAAGTAACTCTCCGTGGTGAGGATATGCGTAAGGCAAACACTCCAGCAGAGCTTTATGAAATTGTAAAAAGCAAACTGTAGTTCATGGAATATAATCCGTATGCCCTTACAGGCAAAACAATTTTAGTAACAGGAGCCTCGTCTGGAATAGGAAGGGCGGTAGCTATAGAGTGTTCCAGGCTTGGTGCTCATGTTATTTTGAGTGCCCGCAACAAAGAAAAGTTAGAAGAAACTCTAAAAATGATGGAAGGCCACGGTCATCAGGTAATTGAGTGTGATCTTAGCAAGGAAAAAGAAGTAAGCCTTCTTATAGATGAAGTACCGGAAATACAAGGGTTGGTAAATAATGCAGGTACCACAATGACAGTACCTGTTCCATTCATCAAATTCAATGTTTTAAGCGACTTGCTTAAAGTGAATACCATTGCACCAATAATGATTCTTAGTGGCCTAGTAAAGAAAAAGAAACTGCGTGCAAATTCTTCTGTTGTATTTACTAGTTCTGTCTCAGGTTTGGGACGTGTAAGTCCAGGTAATACTATGTATGCAGCAACAAAGGGTGCTGTTAGCACTTTTGTAATGGGAGCTGCCAAGGAACTTGCGAGTAAGGGTATCCGTGTCAATGCGGTATGTCCAGGAATGACGGAAACAGATATTATGTCACATCTTGCAGCATCTGAGGAACAATTAGAAGAGGATAGGAAAACATTCCCTTTAAAACGATATGGAAAGCCCGAGGAGATTGCTTGGGCTATTATATATCTTCTTAGCGATGCATCTGCATGGGTTACTGGCACTAATCTGCTAATTGATGGTGGTCGTTGCTTAAAATAGAAGTAGCTAAATTTATTAAATAATATGGCGTTTTTTCAATTCAAGAATATAAAGATTTCAGGTGTAGCAAGTACTGTACCTACAAAGGTTGTAAGAGGTGAAGATTTTTACGATCAGTTTGGTGAGGAAGCAGTGAAGAAGTTTCAGGATTCGACGGGCGTGAAGGAATTCCGTAAGACTTCAGAGTATCAAACAGCATCAGACCTTTGCTATGTGGCAGCAGAGAATATCATCAAGACCAAAAATGTGAATCGTAAGGAAATTGGAGCTTTAGTATTCATTGCTCATAGTACCGACTATCGTAGACCTGCTACAGCATGTGTGCTACACAAGCGTCTGGGATTGGATAAGGATTGCGTATCATTTGACATAAGTCTTGGTTGCTCAGCTTTTGTATATGGTCTTAATGTAGTTTGTTCACTAATGGCTAACTCAGATGTAAACAAGGCTCTGTTACTTGTAGGTGAGTCGTTAACCAAGATGACAAACTCTAAAGATAAGTCTGTGGCAATGCTCTTCGGAGATGGTGGTGGTGCTATTCTGCTGGAGAAAACAGAGGAAAACTCAAGCATCAAAGGCATTCTAAAGACTGATGGTAGTGGCTACAAGTCCATCATTGCTCCTGCTGGCGGCTTCAGAAATCTGAATGCTACAACTGAGAGCTTTACATGGCCTGATGGTAATGTGCGCACTCTCTACAACACCATTATGCAGGGTGAGGATGTGTTTGCATTTACCATTTCGGCTGTTCCACGTACCATCAAGGAGTTTTGGGCTAAGACCGGAACAACAGTTGAGGATTATGATTGTTTGGCTTTCCATCAGGCAAACCAATTTATTAGTAAAATGCTTTGCAAGAAACTGAAAGTAGAACCTACCAAGATGCCTTTGTGTCTTGATCGCTTTGGTAATCCATCTGCTCCAGCCATTCCAATGGTAATTTGTGATGCCTATGGTAAGGACGAAGAGGATAAGGAATTGAACTTCTTGATGTGTGGTTTTGGTGTAGGTCTCTCATGGGGGGTATGTTCAGCTAAGGTTAACGTGAAGGATATTTTACCAATAATCGAAACTGACGAGGTGTTCGAGGAAGGTATTATTAATTGCCCTAAGGATTTTCTTAAAGAGTAATTTGAAAATTAAACGACATGAGCTATATTGAAAGACTTTTAAAAATAACAGACGATTTATCTGAGCAGATTGAAATAGGTAGACGTTTAGTAGTAAGCTATGATAAGGAAATGGTGAAATTCATCATGAGTACTTTTGATAAAATCAATGATTTTGAAAAAAGGACAAATGGTATATCAAAAGAGAATATGCTCTACAAGAGTGCCTATGATTATTGGATGTATGGATTTCGACCAGATCAGCAATTTTATTATCATTTGTGGTTGAAAACTCATGAGGAGAAGAAAACCTATCTCTCACAGATGAAGCAAATGGTTTATGATGCATATTCCAATAGAATGGAGGATATGCACTATTTGGAGGATAAATTCGAAGCATACGAACTTCTTAAGCCTTATTATAAACGTGAGATAATTAAAATTATGTCAAAAGAAGATTTTTCTAAATTCTCAGATTTTGTATCTCGACATAGGCAGTTTGTTTTAAAGCCATTGAGTTTACATGATACATATGGTATAAAGAAGGTTGATATTAGTACCAGCTCAAAGCCATTAGAAGAAATCTTTCTTTCTATTATTAATCCAGGTAAAGAGTTTGTTGGCGATTATACTACTGACGGATATGGACATGTGGGGGCAGTTCTAGAAGAAATTGTTGAACAAGATTCCGAATTTGGGAAAATGAGCCCTAAGTCTTTAAATGTAATTAGAATTGGTACTTTAAGAGCGAAGGGCAAGATCCATCTATTGGGAGCATATACTAAAATCGGTATAACAGATGACCTTATCGTGGGTGAGTCACGTGATGCAATAATGGCTGGTGTTAATCTCCAAACAGGTGTCATTGAAACCAAAGGCTATTATGAAAGTGGAGATACTACTGATGAGCATCCTGTATCACATATCAAGATGATAGGTTTTCAATTTCCGAAATGGGATGAATTATTGGAGATGCTGAATGAAGTAGCAACTAACATGATATCAACTATAAATTATATTGGATGGGATGTAGCATATACTCCTAAAGGATGGGTCATTATTGAAGGTAACTTCTTTGGTCAGCATTTGTGGCAAATTGTGTATGAACATGGCACAGAAAAGGAGGTTGGTGACATTCTTGGTTGGCATATCGAAGATGATAAATATTGGTGGCAATATAATAAAAAGAAGCTTCAAAAGGAAGCTGGTTTTGCTTAATATCTCTGTCTATAAATCTATTCAAACGCCTATATTTGAGAAGAGCATGTTTCGATAACGTGCATCTGCAAGATGTACATTATATAGATTATGAATGACAATACTTCCTGTAAATAATTTTATTCTGAATAGTGTAACCTGCGTCCTCTATTCAGAAGATGTAGATTACTGTATTCTGATAGATTGTGGAGAGTATGAAACTCTAAAACCTGTTCTGGATAGAATTAATAAAAAGGTTAAAGCCGTATTGCTGACTAATGGTCATTCCTTTAATTATGTGAATCGTGGTAAAAAACTTTTTCCTTATGATACACTCGAAGAAAAGGCACGTATTGTTAAAGGAAGTTCTGTTTTCTGCGAGAAAGCTTATGACACAGTTAAGCAGGAGTTATATAAAAATACTTCGGATGACATTTTGCAAGATTATATGTGATAAAAAGGAATTACTTTGCAATCTTCTCCTATTGTAGCTTTCTCGAAAGAAGAAGAGGAATGTTTCTTGAATGACTGGAATAATGATGGTAAGAGGAAAATTTGTGACAAAATTTTAGTACGAGCTGTGTGGACAGGACTGATGGATGAAACTTCAAAAAATGATATGGATTAAGAATTAAATGATTTTTATGTATATATTTGATAAACAGTCTATTATATTTCACGTCATACGCATATGTACTTGTGTACATGAAGCTGGTGAAAATAAAATTCCTGCATATAAGCAAATTCATGAAACAGAATCGTCTCGCAAAGAACGAAACTCTAATCTGGAACTTTATCGGATCATTGTGATGCTGCTTATTGTGGCCCATCACTATGTTGTCAATTCCGGCTTAATGTCTGTGATGAAAGAGGAACCACTTCATATCCAGTCCATATTTCTTTATTTATTTGGAATGTGGGGGAAAACAGGTATCAATTGCTTTGTGATGATTACCGGTTATTTTATGTGTAAATCCCATATCAGCTTACGAAAATTCATGAAGCTGTTGTTTGAGATTTATTTCTATAACCTTATTATTACAGGCACTTTTCTGCTTACGGGATATTGCAGTCCTTCTTTCAGTACTGTTTTTTATGCATTGGTACCGATACAAAGTTTTGGAGTGAATTTTGTGGCGTGCTTCGTGGTATTCTATTTGTTGATCCCTTTTCTTAATCTTTTGATACAAACCATGAACTCTAAGTTGCATTTACGGCTTATTCTTCTTTGTCTGTTGGTGTATAGTGTGATAGGTACTATACCTAAGATCACTTTGGGAGTAAATTATGTCTCATGGTTTGTCGTGTTGTATTTCATAGCTTCTTATATTCGTCTTTACAGATTTCCAATAAAAATATCCAATAGGAATTGGGGATGGTTGACCTTGTTGTCTATATTGATTTCTATGGCAAGCGTGGTGTTCATGGCGTGGTTGTCCACTGTCTTTGTTAATAAAAATATACCTGTGTTTTGGTTTGTGGCTGATAGTAATCATATTATGGCTCTGGTTACTGCTCTTTGCTCGTTTATGTTTTTCAAGGACCTGAATATAAGATACAGTAAAGTGATAAATTTGATTGGAGCAAGTACTTTTGGTGTGCTTCTGATCCATGCAAATAGCGATATTATGCGACAGTGGCTGTGGCAGGACATTCTCAATAACGTGGGTCAATATGGTACAAATACCATGGTTCTTCATGCTATTTTGAGTGTAATTGCAATTTTTGTGATTTGCATTTTGGTTGATATGCTGCGGATGAGGTTTGTAGAAAAACCATTGTTTAATAAGTGTGTAAATAAACTATAATAAATATGATACAAAAAGATAGTCCATTGGTTACTATTCAATGTCTTACGTATAATCATGAGCCATATATACGTCAATGCTTGGAAGGCTTCGTAATGCAGCAAACAGATTTTTGTTTTGAAGTAATTGTTCATGATGATGCTTCTACTGACGGAACGGCTAATATTATACGGGAATATGCTGAAAAGTATCCTAATATAATTTTTATACTGGATTATAAACTAGCTTCTAGCAATATGACTCATCTTATGAAGCTTGATAATCTCAATTATGTTACTAATAAAGATGTTTATAAATTTGTATTAGGAAGTGATGAAGATCTTCAAGAAGCATACGAATTAATTACTAAATTCAATTTAACGAATAAATGCTTAGTTTATTTTAGCCCTGTCTTCAGTGCTATTAAACTAGAGGATATTGTTGAATTTATGAAAGAAAAAAATTTAAACAAAGTTAGACTTCAGGTCCAACTACATAAAGTTATCTGGGACCCTAATATGAAGGGTGTTTAGGATTAATAACGGTGTTAATCAAAAGGGAATAAAAAATAAAGGAGAATTAGCATGAATAATAATAGTAACAACAATGCAGTAGTTGTATTCAGTGGCGGACAAGATTCAACTACTTGCTTATTTTGGGCATTAGAAAGATTTGATAAAGTTATTGCGGTAACTTTTAACTATAACCAAAAACATAAATTAGAAATAGAATGTGCAAAAAATATAGCTAAAGAGCTTGGTGTAGAACATCATATATTAGATATGGATTTACTTAATCAATTAGCACCAAATGCGTTAACTCGTGACGATATAAAAATTGAAGAAGGAAAAGACGGCGAACTTCCTTCTACTTTTGTTGAAGGCCGCAACATGGTGTTCTTAACTTTCGCAGCTATACTTGCTAAAACTAAAAATGCTAGACATATAGTTACAGGTGTATGTGAAACAGACTTCAGCGGATACCCTGATTGCAGAGATGTATTTGTAAAATCATTAAATGTAACTGCTAATTTAGCTATGGATTATGATTTTGTAATGCACACTCCTTTAATGTGGCTAGACAAAGCACAAACTTGGGAATTGGCTGACAAATACGGAAAACTTGAATATGTTAGAGAAAAAACTCTTACTTGTTACAATGGAATAATTGGTGATGGATGTGGTGAATGCCCTTCATGCAAACTTAGACAACACGGTTTAGAAACTTACTTAAAACAAAAAGAAGAACTTAATAAATAGTGAAAGGAATTTAGATATGTTAGAAACAGGAAGACAAAATAAAGAATTAGAAGGTTTAAGTTTACTTGGGAACCAAGGAACTAAATATAAATTCGGATATGATCCTTCTGTGGATTTACGGCGACTTTCGTAACTGCTACTTCCCTTAAAAGTGCACCAAGTTCTTCTCCTACTTCCAGATTTCGAAACACATCTAGAAATTCTTTCTCCATGAAACAATGCCTCCATACTTATTTCCAGTTTGCAAGTTCTTCCCGAAGAACTGACAACAGTTCTGCCTCAGGAACTTTTTTTACAATTTCACCTTTTTTAATCAGAAGACCTTCCCCTTTGCCTCCGGCAATA
>OGQF01002292.1_pt1 | contig 11257 bp, 10 predicted proteins | sample 1553141 | NCBI WGS metagenome assembly OGQF01 (sample SAMEA2580005, study PRJEB22360) | human gut metagenome | biome: human gut; feature: human-associated habitat; material: faeces | place: Denmark | collected 2008/2010
AAATTGTTTCTGATACTTCTATTATACACAATAAGCTGTAAAATTCAACGTAGATTTTTACAGCTTTTGTCTCATGGTTGATAGGGCTTTCTTTTTCAATTGAATAAATCCAGAAACTTTCCCCCTGGTTTTATTATGGTCTTACACACTTTCCTGACATTGATTTCATCAAAAACAGAAAAACCCCAGAAACCTTACGGTTTCCGGGGTATCTTATATTTGAACATAATGTCATCTTGCGATAACAAATCTATATTCAGATTGTATTACTCGATGATTGTAGCAACCTTTCCAGATCCTACTGTACGTCCACCTTCACGGATAGCGAATCCAAGACCCTCTTCCATAGCTACTGGGTGAATCAGTTCAACTGTCATTGTTACGTGATCTCCAGGCATGCACATTTCTGTTCCTTCTGGAAGCTCGCAAACACCTGTTACGTCAGTTGTTCTGAAGTAGAACTGTGGTCTGTAGTTGTTGAAGAATGGTGTATGACGTCCACCTTCATCTTTTGTCAGAACGTAAACCTGAGCTGTGAATTTTTTGTGGCATGTTACGCTGCCTGGTTTGATGAGAACCTGTCCTCTTTCGATTTCTGTTCTCTGAACACCACGAAGCAGAGCACCGATGTTATCACCAGCCTGTGCCTCATCCAGCATCTTACGGAACATTTCGATACCGGTTACAACAGTCTTCTTGGTCTCTTCCTTGATACCAACGATTTCAACTTCATCATTCAGATGCAGAACACCACGCTCTACACGACCGGTAGCAACGGTACCACGACCGGTAATGGTGAATACGTCCTCGACGGGCATCAGGAAAGGCTTATCAGTATCACGCTGAGGATCAGGGATATAAGAATCTACAGTATCCATCAGTTCCATGATCTTGTCACCCCACTCGCTGCTGGGATCTTCCAGAGCCTTCAGAGCGGAACCCTTGATGATAGGGCAGTCATTGAAGTCGTACTCTTCCAGCTGCTCGGTTACTTCCATCTCAACCAGCTCGATCAGCTCGGGATCGTCAACCATATCACACTTGTTCAGGAATACGATGATGTAAGGAACGCCTACCTGACGGGACAGAAGGATGTGCTCCTTGGTCTGAGCCATAACACCATCAGTAGCAGCTACAACGAGGATAGCACCATCCATCTGTGCAGCACCGGTGATCATGTTCTTAACGTAGTCAGCATGGCCCGGGCAGTCAACGTGTGCATAGTGTCTCTTCTCGGTCTGGTACTCGATGTGAGCGGTAGAAATGGTGATACCACGCTCTCTCTCTTCGGGAGCCTTATCGATGTTATCGAAGTCAACCTTCTCGTTACCAGGTACTCTCTCAGCAAGAACCTTGGAGATTGCAGCGGTCAGAGTAGTTTTACCATGGTCAACGTGACCGATGGTACCAATGTTACAATGGGGCTTTGTTCTGTCAAATTTAGCTTTAGCCATTATTTAAGTCCTCCTTAAAATAATTAAACAGTTTCGTAGTTTTATTTTTTTAACTCGCTACCTCTGATTATATTAAATAATCAGAGGTTTTTCAAGTCATTTTATTGATTTAATGCTTATTTTGCTTTTGCAGCAAGAACCTTTTCCTGAACGTTCTTAGGAACGGGCTCATACTTTTCGAAGAACATGGAGTAGTTACCACGACCCTGGGTCTTGGAACGCAGGTCTGTGGAGTAACCGAACATCTCAGCAAGGGGAACGAAAGCCTTAACCATCTTACCACCGCCGATGTCTTCCATACCTTCTACACGACCACGACGGGAGTTCAGGTCACCGATTACATCGCCCATGTATTCCTCGGGCATGGTAACCTCAACCTTCATGATCGGCTCAAGCAGTACAGGAGCTGCCTTCTGCATTGCTTCCTTGAATGCCATGGAACCTGCAATGTGGAATGCCATCTCGGAGGAATCGACCTCATGATAGGATCCATCATATACATTCGCATGAACACCCAGTACAGGGAATCCACCCAAGATACCAGCCTGAGCTGCTTCCTGAATACCTTCACCTACTGCGGGGATGTATTCCTTAGGAATGGAACCACCAACTACAGTAGATTCGAATAACAGAGTAGGAGGATCGTTGATCAGAATGTTTGCCTTAGGATCAAATTCAAACTTCTCACAGTTAGCCTCCAGGGGCTCAAACTTAACTTTACAATGTCCATACTGTCCACGACCACCGGACTGCTTAGCATACTTGGAATCCACTTCGACAGCCTTGGTAAACGCTTCCTTATAAGCAACCTGAGGAGCACCTACGTTAGCTTCTACATGGAACTCACGAAGCAGACGGTCAACGATGATCTCCAGATGCAACTCACCCATACCGGCGATGATGGTCTGACCGGTTTCCTGATTGGTATGAGCACGGAAAGTAGGATCTTCTTCTGCCAGTTTTGCAAGAGCTTCACCCATCTTGCCCTGACCGGCTTTGGTCTTAGGCTCGATAGCCAGCTCGATAACGGGCTCAGGGAACTCCATGGACTCAAGGATTACAGGATGCTGCTCATCACAGATGGTATCACCAGTAGTGGTGAACTTGAAACCAACTGCTGCTGCGATGTCACCGGAGTAAACCTTTTCCAGCTCTGCACGCTTGTTCGCATGCATCTGCAGGATACGTCCTACACGTTCCTTCTTGTCCTTAGTAGCATTGAGTACATAAGAACCGGAATTCAGAGTACCGGAATATACACGGAAGTAAGCAAGCTTACCTACGAACGGGTCAGTCATGATCTTGAATGCAAGTGCAGCGAAAGGCTCTTCATCGGAAGACTTTCTCTCTACTTCATTACCGTCAAGGTCAACACCCTTAATAGCCGGTACATCCAGAGGAGAAGGCATATACTCGATAATAGCATCCAGAAGCTTCTGAACACCCTTATTTCTGTAAGCAGTACCGCAGCATACGGGAACGGCTCTGCACTCACAGGTAGCTTTTCTCAAAGCAGCCTTCATCTCTTCAACGGAAGGAATTTCACCTTCCAGATACATCATTGTCAGATCATCATCCAGCTCACAAACCTTTTCAATGAGCTCGTCATGATATAAAGCAGCCTCATCAGCCATATCTCCAAGATCATCGGTAACAGTGATGTCATCACCCTTATCATCGTTGTAGATGTAAGCCTTCATCTCGAACAGATCGATGATTCCCTTGAATTCGTCTTCCTTACCGATAGGCAACTGAAGGCAGATAGCATTCTTACCAAGTCTGGTACGGATCTGATCTACTGCTGCGTAGAAGTTAGCACCCAGGATATCCATCTTGTTGATGAATGCCATACGAGGTACATTGTAGGTGTCAGCCTGACGCCATACGTTCTCAGACTGAGGCTCTACACCACCCTTTGCACAGAAGACGCCGACAGCGCCATCCAGTACACGAAGGGAACGCTCAACCTCAACGGTGAAGTCTACGTGACCCGGGGTATCAATGATGTTGATACGATGCTCCAAAGCACCGGGCATGGGTTTGGTCTCTTTTTCAAGAGTCCAGTGACAGGTAGTAGCTGCAGATGTAATGGTGATACCTCTCTCCTGCTCCTGAGCCATCCAGTCCATGGTAGCAGTACCTTCGTGAGTATCACCGATCTTATAGTTAACACCTGTGTAATACAGGATACGCTCGGTAGTAGTGGTCTTACCGGCATCGATATGAGCCATAATTCCGATATTTCTAGTTCTCTCTAACGGATATTCTCTTCCAGCCAAGTTTTTTCCCTCCTACTAGAATCTGTAATGAGCAAAAGCCTTGTTTGCCTCTGCCATCTTGTGCATGTCTTCTTTTCTCTTAACTGCAGATCCGGTATTGTTGGCTGCGTCAAGAATTTCGTTAGCAAGTCTGTCTTCCATGGTCTTCTCACTTCTCTTACGAGAGAACATGGTCAACCAACGAAGGCCCAGAGCCTGACGTCTCTCAGGTCTAACCTCGATAGGTACCTGATAGGTAGCACCACCGATACGTCTTGCTTTTACTTCCAGAACAGGCATGATGTTGTTCATAGCCTCTTCGAATACTTCCAGAGCAGGCTTGCCGCTCTTCTCTTCAACCTTAGCAAATGCTCCGTATACGATCTTCTGGGCTACACCCTTCTTGCCATCCAGCATGATGTTGTTGACAAGCTTGGTAACCACTTTGTTGTTGTATAAAGGATCTGCTAATACATCTCTTTTCTGAATATGTCCTTTACGTGGCACGGTTCTTCCCTCCTTAACAAATTGTTCTCGTGAGATCCGTTATCTCGGCATCAAAGATGCCTCGATGTCGGCTGTTCGCCGACCAATCCCTCCATAAAAAGTTCGCTCGTAAGCAAGCTTACGCTCTCTTTTCATGTCGGTCTTGCCTTCTCACTAGTTACGTTAAATCATCGGTACTCACATGTGTTTCCCCAAGTGTTCGCGCTGTTATATCTGTATCACAGAATTCCAACACTTTTCTTAGTTTCGTTTTTGTGGTACAAAGATGTCTCACTGACATCTCCAAAAATCCTTGCGGATTTTCATCGGACTCTCGGTCCGACGTTCAAAACGCCTCGGATACTACTTATTTCTTAGCATCCTTAGGTCTCTTAGCACCGTACTTGGAACGAGCCTGTTTTCTGTTAGCGACACCGGCAGTATCAAGGGTACCACGGATGATGTGGTATCTGGTACCGGGCAGGTCCTTAACACGACCACCACGGATCAAAACAACGCTGTGCTCCTGCAGATTGTGACCTTCACCGGGAATGTAGCTGGTAACTTCGATTCCGTTGGAAAGACGTACTCTGGCGATCTTTCTAAGAGCAGAGTTAGGCTTTTTAGGAGTTGCTGTCTTAACAGCGGTACATACACCACGCTTCTGGGGAGCAGAAACGTCTGTTGCTTTCTTGTGAAGAGAGTTGTAACCCTTCTGGAGAGCAGGTGCAGTAGACTTCTTAACAGAAGTCTGACGTCCTTTTCTTACTAACTGGTTAAATGTTGGCATTCTGTTTCACCTCTTTCTTAATAGTATAATAGACGCACCTTTTCTGGCACGCTTTAACAGTATACTTGTTCCGACTTCCGTTGTCAACAGGTTTTTCGTGAAATTTACAGGGTTTTTCATGACTTTTTCATATATTATAAGTCGAGCAGGCTGGCTCCTACTCGATTTGTATACTTTGTACACCATCTCGCTTAAAAGTTCGATGATGTACATTCGCCAAAATGGGAGCCGTACCGTTTCCGATACCGCTCCCTGAAGTATTTCCCGTTATTTTCCTGCTTACACAAAGTCTGTTTACAGGATTTCTTTCAGATATCTCTCTAACGCATCCTGCCAGGAAGGAAGCCTTACGAATCCGTTCTCTGTCAGCTTGGCTTTGCTCATGCGGCTGTTCTCCGGTCGCTTGGCTTTCGTCGGATACTCGGGAGCCGGTACAGGAGCCACCTCCACTTTCATGCCAGCCTGGCGGAATATCTCGCAGGCAAATTCATACCAGTTACAGATACCTTCGTTGGTAGCATGATAGATACCGTATTTATCCGTCAGGACCATATCCACCAGAAGTCTTGCCAGATCATAAGTATAGGTAGGAGATCCGAACTGGTCATTCACCACTGTGAGATGATCATGGGTCTTGCCCAGATTCAGCATGGTCTTGATGAAGTTCTTGCCGTTGACTCCGAATACCCAGGAGATTCTTACGATAAAATATTTCTCCAGTGTATTCTGTACTGCCAGTTCTCCTTCGTATTTGGTCTGTCCGTATACATTCAGCGGATGACGCTCGTCCTCTGGCTCCCAGGGTCTGGTGCCCTCGCCGTCAAACACATAATCGGTACTGATATAGACCATCTTGCAGTCCAGCTTCTTGCAGACATTCGCAATGTTCTGTGTGCCGTCCGCATTGACCTTACGGCAGATTTCCACGTTATCCTCCGCTGCATCCACTGCGGTATAGGCTGCACAGTGTACCACAGCGTCCGGTGCCGCCTCTCCGATCACCTTTTCCACGCTGGCCGCATCTGTGATATCCATCTCCTGAATATCCCCGCCGACAGCCTCAATTCCGCGCTTTGTCAACTCATTTACCACATCATATCCCAACTGGCCTTTTACGCCTGTTACCAAGACTTTCATAGATTGCCTTCCTTTTCTTTCCTATGCTTGTGGCGCAGGTCTCTGAACCGGCCACATACATGATTATAACATTCCCGGCAGACATCAGCAACGAAATACTTCACTTTTATAAATCTGGTGTAAAAAATCCGGGGATGATCCCCGGATCTTTCTGATTAAATTTAAACAGTCATATAGCTTTGCGCTGCCCGCCGGATATCCTCGACAATTCCTTCTGCCTTTTTATCCTCCAGTTCGGTTACCTGCTTTCTAAGTTTCCACCAGTTCCAGCCGGGATGTGCATTTTCCTGCAATTCTATGATTCTTTTCTGGTATTTTCTGCATAATATAAAATAAATCACCAAGAGTAATAAAACACCAATGCCCAGCATTCCGGCTACTGTGTCACCGTAATATCCACTCTTTGCTGCCTGTGCAAGCGGTGTCGCTTCATCTTCAATTTGTACGATTCGATAACCTGTCAAAATCACAGGTATGGAATATAACATGCCGCTCATCTCGACCGCCTCCGTTATTTCTTAGTCTCTATCTATAAAGACTACTTATCCATGAAAAACGGCTCACATTTTTCGATATTTTTTTCAGGAATTCCTACCGGTCTGCTTCCGGAAATTTTTATCGCATAAATTTACTTTTTATGGGAAATCCGATATAATGGTGATATAGATTTTCACACGGCTATTTGTGCTGCAGGCGTCACAAAGCAGCCCTTATCGCAGAATCAAATTTGAATTTTGATTCGCAATTTCTCCGACGGAAGGAATCGTCTGCAGAATGGAGATTATTATGAAAAAAAGTTTCATACGACATATTTTTGCTGTAAGTATATTGTCCTGTTGTCTGTTATTCGGAGGATGCAGTCAGAATTCTGACGGAGAGGATACATCCTCCGCCACGACTGCTTCCACCTCCCCGTCTGAGACTGTTGCCGCCCTGCCTGCCGATGTTTCCCCGGATTCCGAGTCGTCTGCCATAGAATCCACTTCGGAGGATACCAGGGCACTCACCCTGTCGGTAGTCAATATGTGTGGCATCGAAGTCGGTATGGTAGCGGTCATTGATCCCGTGACCGGGGAACAGGTAAATCTGGATTCCCTGTCGGATCAGGAATCGATCTCTATGGAAGCAGACTGGCCCTCCTCTGTCAATGAGTTCCAATGGGCTCTCTACAATACTGACGGTGAATTATGCGTTGAGGGGACAACCGATATCAGCAGTGCCCAGGCCACAGTGACTCTTCTTCTGACCGGAGACGGTGATCTGGAAAAAGTTGAAGAGCTCTTCGAGTAATCCGCTTTCCAAGGTCTAAAAAACGACATCCACCGGGAAAATCCCGATGGATGTCGTTTTTGTTATCTTTTATTCTTCGATATCTCCTGCATTTTCTGCCTGAGCCTTCAGCTTCTTCTCATTGTGCTTCTTGTACATTTCATATCCGGTTGCACCGAGGATCAGAATGATCAGCCACCACCACCAGGACATCTTTGCATGTTCGCTTTCCACAGCTACATCTGCCAGGGGAACAGCCTCTTCTTCGATATTTACGGCTTCCTTGGTCTCTTCCTTATCGGAACCTGCCTGAACGGTTTCCTGTGTATTTGCAGGAGCTGCTTCTGCAAGAGGTGCTGCTTCGTCAGCGATCTGTACAACGGGTGCTGCTGCCTGGTTCTGTGCAACTATGGTTGCCTGTGCTGCGGGTGCTGCTGCCAGTGCAACAGGTGTAACAACTGTTGCTGCCTCTCCGGCGCCGCCTTCCTCTGTATCACCGGCATCTCCGGTCTCACCTTCTCCACCTGCAGGTGTTCCGGGTGTAGGTGCAGGAGTCAGACGCTCGATCACCTTATCCAGCTCTCCGCCTGCCTCATCCAGGCTGCCCAGAATCTCCTTCAGAGTATCTTCTGCATCCTTTTTGTTCTGTTCAGCCACGGCCAGCTTTCCTTCCAGTTCCTTCAGAGCTCCAAGGTTACTGGTTCTGTTACTCTTCAGAGCTTCGATCTCTGCCTTCAGCTCATTGACCTTAGCCTGCGCTGTTTCCACGTCTTTCTGTGCGTCCTGTGCATCCTGTAACAGCTTCTGATACTTTTGGGTCAGAGCCTTGGCATCATCTACGAACTTACGATATTCAGTATCCTTCTGGGTCAGTTTGATGTTGCCCTGAATGTAATTCAGGTTCTGGATGATCTGGCCGGTCAGCACTTCTGCATTTTCATAAGTCTCAGTTCTGACAGCAGTATTGGTTGTGGTCTCTCCGGTTTTCTCCAAATAATCAATCTCATAGGAATAGCTGGTATGAGCAATGGTATCGGTATCTGTAGTCTTCACATTGTACACACCGGTTGCGCCACTTGCTTTTGCCTGTGCCAGTGCTGCATCCTGTACCGCATTCTGTGCCTCCTCAGCAGAGGTCTTCTCATCGGTCTTGACGCTGACACCTGCCACATAGCGGATGGTTGCCTTGCCGAACTTCCAGTCATCCCAGTTGGCACTTACAAAAATACCACCGTCTGCCTCGACTGCCTTTCTGGCTGCATCTTCCAGCTTCTTGTTCGTAGCTTCTCCCTTACCAAACAGGGCTTTGATATCATTCCAAAGAGAACCGAAGGTACTCTGATCGACAGTTTTCTTGGTAACCTTTGCGTAGGTTGCGGATACAGTGCCGGATACGAGGAAGTCGGAATCATCATACCAGTGATCTTCTGTATAGCCGGTTACCTTAAGATCACTGCTTACACCGATCAGGTATAAGTCGTCATCATCGTTAATCTTATTGCTTAACGCCTTCTCCTGCTCTTTCGTAACCTTTGCTACTGCTTCTTCCTCTGTTCTTACACCATAATCCGTCTTTTTATCTGTATGCTTCCATTCAACCTCTTCATCCTTCACATTCACAGTCTTCGTAAAGGTAGGAATGTAGGTTCCGTTACCGGTATAAGTATAATCCGTTTTTTCTGTTCCTGTAACGGTTACATCCTTGCCGGCAGCGTCCTTCAAATCCTTTTCCTTTGCAGCAGCTGCAGCATCTCTCTCTGCCTCTGTCTGATACTGTTCGGTAGAAGTGAATTTTGCATCGGTATAGGTGATGGTGGTCACATCAGCGGTCACGGTCTTGATCAGGTTGCCGTTCTCATCCAGTTTCCAGGATTCCTTCTCGGTAGCCTCATTTACAACAGTATCAACCTCGCCGTTTTCGGTCTTCTGGTTATTGTCAGAAATAATGATACTCTCGGTTCCGTCGTTCTTGATCACTTTCTTTCCATCTACTGCAATAATGGTTCCGTCTTTCAGACCTTTTTCCACTTCGGAAACAGTGATAGTATCCCCATTTTCCTTCACATACTGATCCGGATTGGTCTCCTGTTCCTTTTCCCAGTTGATCTCTTCAAGTCTCTTCTCGAAGATCACGATATTATCCCGATCCTTCTGGTCACCCTTTGCATCTTTGTCATCCATCAGGAAGTTGTAGTATTTATGCTGCGTTACTCCGTTTTCATCCGTGTAGGTTACTTCGAAGTAATTCATCGTATTGTTGTCTTTGCCCTGTTTACGAACAACAGTGGTATCACCCTTAATGTTCAGTACCTCTGGCAGATAATAATTCTGCATAATGGAAATGAAAAGCTTATCCTCATTTTTCCAGTTAAGTCCCTGATCTCCCTGTGTCAGAGCTTCCTTATCTGCAATATCCATGGCACCTGCTGCGGAGGTATCCACTGCGCTCTTGGCAGCTTCCAGAGCCTTTGCCAGCGCCTCTGCATTTTCCTGCGCTGCTTTCAACTCAGTAGCTGCGGCATCTGCATTGGCATCTGCACTGTTTACCGCATCCTCATATGCCTTTTCATAATCCGCCAGTTTCTTTGCGGCTTCTTCATAAGCTGCCTTGGCGCTATTGTACTCCCCGAGCTTTGCGTCAAAATCTGCCTGTGCCTGATCCACGGTAGTCTTTACTTCTTCATAGGCAGCATTGGCATCGGTGATAGAAGCAGCATCCTTGATATTCTCGATCTGTCCATTTACCTTATCCTGGGAAGCCTGCATGGCATCCTTTGCTTCTGCCGCAGTCTGTCCTGCATTTGCCGCAGCATCAGCTGCCTTATTCAGTTCTGCGTCGGACAGCTTGTCATTGGCTTCCGCAACCCCCAGCGTAGTATCTGCATTCTCTACGGCAGACTCTGCGTCCTTCAGGGATGAACCGTCTTTAACAGTCTTATCCTCTACTTTGGCATTGGCATCCAGAATGTCCTGAGACAGATCCTTTCCCTCGGCATCCTTCACATCTCCGGCTGCCACCTTGTCAACCACTTCCGCCTTCACATCAGCGGCACTCTTTTCGGCGCCCTCTACAGCCTTGTCAGCATCTTTTGCGACTGCTTCCGCCTGATCGCATACACCGGCTTCCGGTGTCACTGTAATGTTCTTATCCTCGTTTCCTTCGGAAGAATTCCCCTCTCCTTCTGCTGCCAGTGCAGTCAACGGTGAAGATGCCATCAGCATTGCGGAAATGCCGATCGCCATAGCACGAATCACTTTTTCGTTCTTACTGTTTTTTCTCATATGATTTTTCCTCTCCATTCTATTTTTCAACAATATGTTCAAATAAATACTGCAGCACCTCCGGCGTGAACTTCTTTGCCGAAATAGCTACTTTAAAATTTCCGTCTTCTTGCTCCTCCTGTCTGGTGACATCTGCATACATGATCATCGTATCCGCTACGATTATGATGTCTTTCCCCTTAAGGTCAGGAGATCCTGCCGGCATCGTAAAGGCTATGCCCAGCGGACTGACATTCCGGGTCTCCACAAAAATGCTTTCCCCGGTATCACATACCACGATAACACTCTTTGCCTGGTAGCCCACACGGTCGATCCGTCTTCGTTCTTCCATGTCCCCTTTTGCTCCTTTCTTCCAGAGATGCCTGTTAAAACGCCCCTTTTATTCTGTCTTATCTATTAAGACTCTCCGTCTCAGAAAAAAGGTTCAGAAAAACAGAAATATTTTTCTTTTTTTTTACATTTTTTTCAAAACATTGTATTCTTAGCATTTTTCCCATCCCTTTTCCTTACACTCACCTCCATGGCCAGCAGATCCGCAAGCAGGATCATCCCTCCCAGCACCGCCGCCAACGGTTCTCTCC
>OGQF01002295.1_pt1 | contig 11248 bp, 10 predicted proteins | sample 1553141 | NCBI WGS metagenome assembly OGQF01 (sample SAMEA2580005, study PRJEB22360) | human gut metagenome | biome: human gut; feature: human-associated habitat; material: faeces | place: Denmark | collected 2008/2010
GATACTCCATCCCTGAAGTATCTGCGAAAGTTCAGGAACGCGTAAAATCAGCAATTGAGAATATGACAGGATTGGAAGTATCTATCGTGAATGTTCGTATTGCAACCGTAGATATGGGTAATAATAAATAATCCTTTGCAGAACGTAACGCAAGTTATGGACGATGTAGTAGAATAAAGGGTGTCCGAGCGACATCCTTTTTTTACCTTGTAAAGGAATGGAGATTATCGAGACAGAAAGGATCAATCAATGACCAGAAGAGGATTAAGAGAACAGGTTTTTAAGATGCTTTTCCGCGTGGAGTTCCACAATGTGGAAGATATGCCGGAGCAGATGAATATGTTTGAGGAAGTGGAGGAGTGCAGCGAGAAGGACAAAGAGTACATCTCCAGCAAGTTCCACAACATTGTAGAGAAGATCGATGAGATCGATGCAGCGATCAATGAGGTTTCCGAGGGATGGAAGACCAGAAGAATGGGAAAAGTAGATCTGACTCTGATTCGTCTTGCAGTATACGAGATGAAGTACGAGGATGATATCCCGGTAAAAGTTGCGATCAATGAGGCTGTTGAACTTGCAAAACAGTATGGAACGGATGAATCACCGGCATTTGTAAATGGAGTATTGGCAAAATTAGCATGATGAAGAATGTTTATTCAGTTGGACAGGTGAATACATACATCAAAAATATGTTTGCCCAGGATTTTATGATGCAGCGCATCAGTGTCAAGGGCGAAGTGTCTAACTGCAAGTATCATTCCTCAGGGCATATTTATTTCACTTTGAAGGATCCGGCTGGGACGATCAATGCGATCATGTTTGCAGGAAACCGCCGGGGGCTCTCTTTTCAGATGAAGGAGGGTGACAAAGTCATCGTGACAGGCTCTGTGGAAGTCTATGAACGGGATGGAAAGTATCAGCTCTATGCCAGGGAGATTGAACTGGATGGAGCTGGTAATTTATATTTAAAATTTGAAGCGTTAAAAAAAGAATTAGAAGAGATGGGCATGTTTGCCCCGGAGTACAAGAAGAGAATCCCAACATATATCAGGAGGCTTGGGATTGTCACAGCTCCGACTGGTGCTGCTGTACAGGATATTCGTAATATTTCCGCAAGAAGGAATCCTTATGTGCAGCTTATTGTATATCCGGCGCTTGTGCAGGGGGAAGGTGCGGTAAGCAGTATTGTAAACGGTATCCGTGCATTAGATGCACTTGGCGTGGATGTGATCATTGTCGGACGAGGTGGAGGTTCCATCGAGGATTTGTGGGCGTTTAACGAGGAGGAGGTTGCAAGGGCGATCTTTGAATGTGAGACGCCGGTTATCTCCGCTGTCGGACATCAGACGGACACAACGATCGCAGATTTTGTGGCAGATTTAAGGGCGCCGACACCGTCTGCAGCTGCAGAACTTGCTGTTTTTGATCATCAGGCGGCAGTGGCAGAGATTTCAGCAAAAACTGCAAGGATGAACCGGGCTTTGCAGCAGAAATTAGATATTGCAAAGTTGAAAGTAAACCAGTATCAGACAAAGTTACAGTACGTAAGCCCGGAGAGCAGGCTGCATGAACATCGCAGATATGCGGTAGACCTTGAGGAAAAATTATACCGGCAGATGGAGCAGGTGCTTACGGAAAAGAAGCACAGACTTGCAATACTGACAGGTCAGATGGAAGGGGTATCCCCTTTGAAGAAGCTGAGTCAGGGGTTCTCTTATGTTGCGGATGAAACCGGGAAGGCGGTGACGGATGCTTCCACCGTAAAAGTGGGGGATCCACTTACGGTACATCTGTTAAAGGGAACACTGAAGGCAAATGTCACGGAGGTATTTGACAATGAGTGAAGAACAGACGAAGCAGAATGTTTCTCTGGAAGAGACATTTGAACAGATAGAGACAATCATAAAACAATTGGAAAGTCCTGAAGTTACACTGGATGATTCTTTTCGTCTGTATCAGGCAGGCGTGGAAAAGTTAAAGACATGTAATTTACTTCTGGACACTGTTGAGAAGAAAATGCAGGTGATGCAGACCGATGGATCACTGGCAGATTTCGAGTGATGAAACAGTTCCTGTAATAAACTGGAATGGAAGAAGGAGCAGCAGAGTTGGATATTAGAGCAGAGATTCAGACAAGAGTAGATGAGATAGAACAGATCATAAAACGATATCTTCCGGAGGAAGAGGGCTGGCAGAAGACCATTATGGAGGCAATGAATTACAGTATTCTTGCCGGCGGAAAAAGACTTCGCCCGATGTTGATGTCGGAGACCTATCGTCTGTTTGGTGGAAAATCAAAAGTGATCGAGCCTTTTATGGCGGCGATGGAGATGATTCATACCTATTCTCTGGTGCACGATGATCTTCCGGCGATGGACAATGACGAGTACCGCAGAGGCCGCAAGACCACCTGGTCTGTGTACGGTGACGGTATGGGAGTCCTGGCAGGAGACGGACTGCTCAATTATGCCTTTGAGACTGCATTTCGTGCTTTTCCGGCATGCACCTCGGGAGAACCGGTAGATCCGAATTACCCGAGAGTGGCGGCGGCACTGAATATTTTAGCCCGCAAGGCAGGAATCTATGGGATGATCGGCGGCCAGAACGCAGACATTGAAGCGGAGGAACAGGCAGAACCTCTGACCACAGAACAGATCCTGTTCATCCATGCCAACAAGACGGCAGCCCTGATCCAGTCGGCCATGACTATCGGAGCTACGCTGGCAGGGGCAACCGATGAAGAGATTGCGGCATTGGAACTGTGTGCCTACAATGTCGGCATTGCATTCCAGATCCAGGATGACATTCTGGATGTGATAGGGGACAGCAAGGAGTTGGGAAAAGCTACCGGAAGTGATGCACAGAATCATAAGCAGACCTATGTGACTTTACACGGACTGGAAGAATCCGGCAGAGAAGTGGAACGGCTGACCGGGGAAGCGGTAGCGATTCTGGACAGCTTTTCGGGAGAACATGAATTCCTGAAGGAGCTGTTGCTGCACTTGGTCCATAGAACGAAATAGCAGAGGAAAAGCCAATGTTACTGGATAAGATCGAGAAAGCAAACGATATCAAAAAAATAGATAAATCAGACTATGGGGAACTGGCGGAGGAGATTCGACAGTTCCTGATCGAAAAGATCAGTGTGACCGGGGGGCATCTGGGTTCGAACCTGGGAGCGGTGGAACTGACCATGGCACTTCATCTTGCTCTGAATCTCCCGGAGGACAAGATCATCTGGGATGTAGGTCATCAGTCTTATACCCACAAAATATTAACGGGCCGCAAGGACGGTTTCGATGTCTTACGCCAGTTCCATGGCATGAGTGGGTTCCCCAAGAGAAAAGAAAGTGATTATGACGCATTTGATACCGGACACAGTTCTACCTCCATATCCGCAGGACTGGGACTGGTGAAGGCAAGAGATCTCAAAGGGGAGAAGACCACCATTGTATCCGTGATCGGAGACGGCTCTCTGACAGGAGGCATGGCTTACGAGGCCTTGAACAATGCAGCCAAACTGGAGACGAACTTTATTGTGGTATTAAACGACAACAATATGTCCATCTCCGAAAATGTGGGCGGTGTTTCCAAATATCTGAACAATATCCGTACGGCGACCGGCTATCTGGATCTGAAAGAGGGCATATACAACGCTCTCAAGAGAAAACCCGGTGGCGACGGTATTGTCAACAGTATCCGCCGGGCCAAGAGCAGCTTCAAACAGCTGGTGATCCCCGGGATGTTTTTTGAGGATATGGGAGTGACTTATTTAGGCCCGGTAGACGGACATGATATCGAAGGCCTGATCAAGGTCATTGAGGAAGCCAAGAGAGTCAAGGGAGCTGTGCTGGTGCATGTGATTACCCAGAAGGGCAAGGGCTATGGACCGGCGGAGAAACATCCCGCCAGATTCCACGGGGCAGAGCCTTTTGACATCGAGACGGGAATTCCTTCCCATCCCCGCACCGTGGCCAATTATACGGATGTGTTTTCCACTGTTATGTGCAAGCTGGGCCAGCGGGACGAACGGGTAGTGGCTATTACGGCTGCCATGCCGGACGGCACCGGACTGAAGCGCTTCCGGAATATGTACCCGGACCGGTTCTTTGATGTGGGAATTGCGGAGGAACATGCGGTGACCTTCGCAGCAGGACTGGCAGCAGGAGGCATGAGGCCTATTGTTGCGGTGTATTCTTCATTTTTACAGAGAGCCTACGATCAGATCCTGCATGATGTGTGTATTCAGAATCTGCCGGTAGTGTTTGCTATAGATCGTGCAGGGCTGGTGGGGAGTGACGGTGAGACCCATCAGGGTATTTTTGATTATACCTATCTGTCGGGAATTCCCAATATGCATATCTGTGCGCCGAAGAACAAATGGGAATTATCGGATATGATGAAGTTTGCCGTGGCACTGGATGCGCCCATTGCGGTGCGATATCCCAGAGGAACGGCTTATGCCGGACTTGCCGAACACCGTGCCCCCATTGAACTGGGCAAGGCGGAGTGGATCGCAAGAGAGGGCGGTATCGCATTGTTTGCCGTAGGCAGTATGGTAAAGACAGCGGAGGAAGTCCAGAAGCTTCTGCATGAAAAGGGTTACAAGGCAAGTATCATCAATGCCAGATTTATCAAGCCCATTGACGAAGAGGCAGTACTTTCGGCCTGTGAAGATCATGAGATGATCGTGACCATGGAAGAAAATGTCCAAAGCGGAGGATTCGGAGAAAAGGTGTTGGACTGTCTGAATGACCACGAGAAACGGATCAAATGTGTCATGGCAGCTATTCCCGATGCTTATGTGGAACATGGAAATGTAGAGCTTTTGAAAAAGGAGATCGGATTGGATGCGGAAAGCATCACGGAGAAAATTCTGGAAAGATTATAAATAATTAGGAGACGAAGATGAAAGAACGACTGGATGTGATTCTGGTAGAGCAGGGGTATGCTCCTTCCAGAGAAAAGGCAAAAGCCATCATAATGTCGGGCAATGTCTATGTCAACGGACAGAAGGAAGACAAGGCCGGCACCGGATTTGATGTCAGCAAGATCAAGCTGGAAGTCAGAAATCATACCATGAAATATGTCAGCCGCGGAGGCCTGAAGCTGGAAAAGGCAATGGAACAGTGGGGATTTCTGCTGGACGGCATGATCTGCATGGATATCGGTGCATCTACCGGAGGCTTCACGGACTGCATGCTCCAGAACGGAGCCACGAAGGTGTATTCCGTGGACGTGGGACAGGGGCAGTTAGCCTGGAAACTGCGGAATGATGAGCGGGTGGTATGCATGGAACAGACCAATTTCCGTTATGTGACCCCGGAGGATATCCCGGATGCACTGGATTTCGCCAGCGTGGATGTGTCCTTTATTTCCCTGACCAAGATTTTGATCCCGGCGAGAAATCTGTTAAAGACCGGCGGACAGATGGTGTGTCTGATCAAGCCCCAGTTCGAGGCCGGCAGAGGCAAGGTGGGCAAGAACGGTGTGGTGAGAGAGCCTCAGATCCACGAGGAAGTGATCCGCAAGATCATCGACTATGCGGACAGCATTGGTTTCGAAGTACTGCATCTGGAATATTCCCCCATCAAGGGACCGGAGGGCAATATCGAATATCTGCTGCATATCCGTAAGCCGGAGGAGATCTCCGAAGAAAAGCTGGCGCTGACCGAGCATGAAGCGGAGAGCGCCTTACAGACTATTATAGAGGAAAAGACCGGACTGTCCTATACCCCTGAATGGGATGCCGTAATCAAAGGTATCGTAGACAACTCTCATACCCTGTAACAGACAAGGAGTGCGAAGCTATGAAGCATTTTCTGATATATACCAACAAGCATAAGGATCAGGAGCTTGCGACCACGAAACGGATCCAGAATTATCTGGAAACCAAAGGCTGTACGGTGAAATTAAAGGTCAAGGAATCCGACTGGAAGGAAGAAGCGGATTCCGTGGCGGAAGAGGAAGCAACGGACATTCCGTTAGATGTGGACTGCATGATCGTATTGGGCGGCGACGGCACGGTGCTGCAGGCAGCCAGAGAGACGAAGAAGATCCTTGTCCCCATCATCGGAGTGAATCTGGGAACCGTAGGTTATATGACGGAGATCGAACTGTCTGGATTAGAGGAATCTCTGGACCGCCTGATCCGGGATGATTTTAAGAAAGAACGCAGAATGATGTTAAACGGTAAAGTCTGCTGTGCGGATGGAACCGTGTCGGAAGGCTGGGCTTTGAATGACATCGTCATTTCCCGAAGCGGATCCCTGCAGATCATAGAATTCAACATCTATGTCAACGGACAGCTTCTGAATCATTACAAGGCAGATGGAATGATCGTGACTACACCGACAGGATCCACGGGATATAATCTGTCGGCGGGCGGGCCGCTGGTGGAGCCCAAGGCGAAACTGATCACCCTGACACCGATCTGCCCCCACAGCCTGAACCAGAGAAGCATTATCCTGTCCCCGGAAGATGAGATCGTTATAGAGATTCCCGGTGGCAGAGAGGGCAAAAGCCAGACCGTGGAAGCCAATTATGACGGCAGCCACAAAGTGACCATGTGTACCGGAGACCGGATCCGTATTGTGCAGTCGGAGAAGATCACCGAGTTTATTCAGCTGAATCAGGTAAGCTTCCTGGATGTATTGCATCGGAAAATGAGAGATTCCTGACGAATTGTTGTGAGAAAGGCATGAGGTCAAGATGAAGAAAACAAGACATCGCAAGATCGTGGAGATTATAGAAAAAAGAGATGTGGAGACCCAGGAGGAACTGGCGGGCTATCTGAAGGAAGCCGGTTTTGCTGTGACACAGGCTACCGTATCCAGAGATATCAGAGAACTGAAGCTGTCCAAAGTACCCACCGGTGGCGGCAAACAGAAATACGTCATTTTAAAACAGGATGACAGTCATATGGGAGATAAATACATCCGCGTCCTCAGAGACGGTTTTATCTCCATGGACATGGCACAGAATATTCTGGTGATCAAGACCGTATCCGGCATGGCCATGGCAGTGGCGGCGGCACTGGATGCCCTGAAATTCTCCGAAGTGGTGGGATGTATCGCCGGAGATGATACGATCATGGTGGCAGTGCGGACCGTGGAAGATACCCAGATCCTTATGGACAAGATCCATCTGATGATAGAAAGGTAAGACAGGGGGAAATACATGCTTCGTAGTTTACGCGTGAAAAATCTGGCTCTTATCCGGGAGACAGAGGTAGAGTTCGGAGAAGGACTGAATATACTGACCGGTGAGACCGGTGCCGGTAAATCATTACTCATTGGATCAGTGAATCTGGCACTGGGAGGAAAGTTCGAGAAAGACATGCTCAGACGGGGAGAAGAGAACGGTCTGGTGGAACTGGTCTTCGACTGCGAGGAAGAAAGGCTGGCGGAAAAATTAAAGAGCATGGATCTGGAACCTTCGGAAGACGGAACCGTGATCCTGAGCCGAAAACTTTCCTCCGGGAAAAGCATCTGCCGTATCAATGGAGAGACCGTGACGGCAAAGCAGGTGAAGGAACTTTCGGAGCTGCTGATCGATATTCACGGACAACATGAGCACCAGTCTCTGCTAAACAAGAAAAAACATATGGAGATCCTGGATGCCTATGCGGGAGCGGAATTTGCAGAATGCGCAGGGCGGGTGGCTGCACTTTATCATGAATGTACTGCCCTGGAGAAAAAGATCACAGAGGAAACTCTGGATGATACCTCCAGAAGCAGAGAACAGTCTCTGGCGGAATTTGAACAAAAGGAGATCGCGGATGCTTCCCTGCAGCCCGGAGAAGATGAGGAACTGGAACAGGCGTACCGCAAAATGTCCAACAGCCGAAAAATTGCGGAAAGCCTGGCGGAGAGCTATCAACTCAGTGGCAATGACGCGGAAGACGGTGCCGGGAATTCTTTGAGCAGGGCACTGCGGGCATTGCGTAGTGTGACCATGTATGATCCTGCACTGGAACAGATGGAGGAACAGCTGGCAGAGGTGGAAAGTCTTTTGTCAGATTACAATCATGATGTCTCCGAATATATGTCGGATCTGGAATTTGATGAAGAGGATTTTCGCAGTACAGAGGATCGTCTGAATACCATCAATCACCTCAAGGGAAAATACGGCAACACGATCGAAGAGATCCTGCGGTACAAAGAGGAAAAAGAAGCTTATCTGGAAAAACTGGCGGATTATGATGCCTATATGCAGAAATTGAACGCCGAGTGGGAGGAAAAGCAGGCGTTACTGAAGAAAGCCTGTGAAGAACTGTCTGAGATCCGTAGAAAAAACGCAGCGGTACTGACGCAGAAATTGAAAGATGCGCTGATAGGTCTCAATTTCCTGACGGTGGAATTTGACATCGCAGTCAGACCCGGTCAGGCCATTACAACAAAAGGCTATGATGATGTGGAATTCCTGATTTCCACCAATCCCGGAGAAAGTCTGAAACCTTTGAACCAGGTGGCCAGTGGCGGTGAACTGTCCCGGGTGATGCTGGCGATCAAAACGGTACTGGCAGGGAAAGATGCCATTGATACATTGATCTTTGATGAGATCGATACCGGTATCAGCGGCAGAACCGCATGGAAAGTAGCGGAGCAGCTGAGTATTCTGGCAGGAGCCCATCAGGTCATCTGTATCACTCATCTGCCTCAGATCGCAGCCATGGCGGATGTGCATTTCATTATTGAAAAGAGCAGTACCGATGATATGACCATTACGGACATTCACAAGGTGGCAGAAGAAGAAAGTCTGGCGGAGCTGGCAAGACTGTTAGGCAGTGATGCACTGACGGAAGCGGCGCTTTCCAATGCAAAGGAAATGAAAGAACAGGCAAACGGGTTTAAAGAAGCCAGATAAGGGAAATGCTATAGTGAAAGAAACATTGAAAAAGGATGAAGAAGTATTTCATCCTTTTATTTTGTGCAAATTCAACCAAAATAAAGCACCATATTTGTGAATTAAATTGATTGAATTTGACTGAATGTGAAGATATAATAACATCATAAGAACAAGAAAGATGACAGACAGGAGGGATAGAAATGATTTGTACCGTGACTTTCAATCCGTCACTGGATTACATCGTATCCGTGGATGACTTTCAGCTGGGAATGACGAACAGAACCTCATCAGAGCTGATTCTTCCGGGAGGAAAGGGAATCAATGTCTCTATCGTACTGAAGAATCTGGGACTGGATTCCACAGCCCTGGGATATGCGGCGGGATTCACTGGAGAGGAACTGATCCGGAGATTGAACGAGTTTGGCGTAAATGCTGATTTCATCAAAATCGATCACGGAATGACCAGAATCAATCTGAAGCTGAAAAGTATTGACGGAACAGAGATCAATGGCTGTGGCCCGGATATTGATGCAAAAGCTTTGGAACAGCTGATGGAAAAGATTGACAGACTGGGAGACGGAGATGTCCTGGTATTGGCAGGAAGTATTCCTTATACCATGCCGGATGACATGTATCAGCGGATCCTGGAGCGGATTCAAGGCAGAGGAGTCCTGACAGTGGTGGATGCCACCAGAGACCTGCTGGTCAAGGTATTGCCGTATCATCCATTTCTGGTGAAACCAAACAATTATGAATTGGGAGAAATCTTCGGTGTGAAGCTCTCCACAAGGGAAGAAGTGGTTCCTTACGGTAAGAAACTGCAGGAGATGGGAGCACAGAATGTACTGATCTCCATGGCAGGCGAAGGAGCAGTATTGATCGCAGCGGACGGACAGAGCATGGGAGCTCCGGCACCGAAGGGAACACTGGTCAATGGTGTGGGTGCAGGCGATTCCATGGTGGCAGGTTTCCTGACAGGATGGATGGAAAAGAAAGATTATGTACATGCGTTCCATATGGGAATTGCTGCAGGAAGCGCCAGTGCATTTTCCGAGAATCTGGCCACCAGAGAAGAAGTCTTGCAGGTATTACAGCAGGTAGAACAATAACAATGATAAATATAAAAAGAGAGGATGGGTCACAACATGAGAATTACAGATCTTTTGGACAAAAATAGTATTTCCCTAAATGCGGCACCGGCTGACAAAAAGGAAACACTGGATCTGGCAGTGGAACTGATGGCAAAAAGCGGAAAGCTGTCTGATGTGGAGAAGTATCGTGAACAGGTCTATGCAAGAGAGGAAGAGAGTACCACGGGAATCGGAGAGGGAATTGCGATCCCTCACGGAAAATGTGATGCGGTAAAAGCCCCCGGACTGGCAGCCATGGTGATCAAAAACGGTGTGGAGTATGAATCTCTGGACGGGGAACCGGTGACCTTACTGTTCCTGATTGCAGCACCGAATACAAAGGATAATGTACATCTGGATGTGCTGAGCAAACTGTCCGTGATGCTGATGGATGAAAATTTTACCACTTCCCTGAGAAACGCAAAAAGCGTAGATGAGTTTTTACAGATCATTGATGCAGCAGATGAAAGTGCCAAGAGCATTGATGACAGATTAAGTGATACCGGTATTACCACCGAGAAGAAGAAAGGCTTTAAGCTGTTGGCAGTGACCTCCTGTCCGACCGGAATCGCTCATACCTATATGGCAGCAGAAGCATTGGAAAAGGCAGCCAGAGCAGCAGACTGTCAGATTAAGATTGAGACCAGAGGCTCCGCAGGCGCAAAAAATGTACTGACTGCAGAAGAGATTGAAGCGGCGGACTGCATCATCGTGGCGGCTGATGCCAAAGTACCCATGGACCGCTTTAACGGCAAGAAAGTCATCAGCTGTCAGGTATCCGACGGTATTGGCAAGGCAGACCAGCTGGTAAAACAGGCAATGAGTGGAAACGTGGAAGTTTTCCACGGGGAAAGCAGTGAAACAACTACAGCCGTAACCGGTAAGGAAAGCGCAGCTCATAAGATCTATACCCAGCTGATGAACGGTGTATCCCATATGCTTCCATTCGTTGTCGGCGGTGGTATTCTGATCGCAATTGCATTCCTGATCGATGGTTTTTCCGTAGATTTGAATTCACTTCCATTAGACCAGAGATCAAACTTCGGTACGATCACTCCGATGGCAGCGATGTTTAAGTCCATTGGTGGCGTGGCATTCGGTTTCATGCTCCCAATCCTTGCCGGTTACATCGCATACAGCATTGCGGACCGTCCGGGTCTGGCAGTCGGTATCGTAGGCGGCTATATTGCCAAGGTGGGCAACTCTTTTGCAAACATCAGTGGTGAAAATGCAGTCTCCGGCGGTTTCCTGGCGGCGCTTTTGGCTGG
>OGQF01002296.1_pt1 | contig 11241 bp, 9 predicted proteins | sample 1553141 | NCBI WGS metagenome assembly OGQF01 (sample SAMEA2580005, study PRJEB22360) | human gut metagenome | biome: human gut; feature: human-associated habitat; material: faeces | place: Denmark | collected 2008/2010
CCAGGAATTTTTCTCCAGCTTCTTTGGCTTCTTTTCCCTTTTCATTTTGTATTTTTTCGAAATAGGTCTGGAGTATATTGTTTGCTTCGTCTGGCATAATCTCCGGCATTTGACCAGCAAATACACTGTTCATTGCATCGTTGAATGCTTCTTGGTTGATGGTTTTTATTCCGGATGATATCAAGTTGCTTGCGATACTTAATCCAAGGCTGTAGCTGACTTTGTCAATTTCGTTTGTGTATTTCATTATTATATTTAATTAGATTTATTAATTACGCGCAAATATATTAGATTTTACGAAATATAGGAAAGAAAGGTGCGGTGAAAAAAAATATTCCTTTTAATATCACCCTATTTGTTGTGTTTGTCGCTTTTGTAATGAATGGATGAAGAGGATTTGTTATGAGTAATGATATTTAATGTATGATATTGAATATGTTGTATAAGTTTTTTTGTTGTATTTTCGGATTGTTTCTTACAATTCCGTTGTGTGGACAGACTGAAGTGATTCGGGGGTTGTTTACAACTTATCGAGAAAAAGACAAGATATTGTGGGCTATCCCTCAGTATGTTTTAGGGCGTGATATGAGCCTGACGACAACTATTATTGAAGCTGCAGATCGTCCCAATAAGTCTGCTGATGATAAATTTGGCTATATTGGAGATCGTTTTGGTCCTAATATTATTCGTTTTGAAAAAGATGATGATTTTGTAGTTGTAAAGCAAGTTGGGGATTATGTTGCGGGACTTGATGAAAGTCTGCAAAAGAAGGTTTATTCTGAGGGGGTAGAGCCTATTGTTTTGCAAAAATTTAAAGTGATAGATTATAAGGAAGAGGGTGTTGTGATTGATGTGACTCAATGGTTGGAAAAAGGGAAGTTGTGGAGTTTGAGACCTTTTTTCTTTTTGCTGGGATTGGGAAGTGAACAGTCTCAGACAATAACAGAAATTGTTGGTTTGTCGAATGGTGTGATTGTGCGTTCAGAAAGGGTGTATGGTGGATTGGATATGATGTCTGGTGAGGGATCGGAGGAGCAGACTCGCTGGAAAATAGGTTGTTGCTTGAATCTTTTGCCAGAAGATTTGATGTCGGTACGTTATGCTTCGCCCAATGTGGGATATTTTGAAGTGCCATATTCTCAGTTTAAGGAGCATACATTGAGTTTGGAGAAGAAGAAGGCTATACAGCGATGGCGTTTGGAGGTTGCAGATAAGGATACTGCAAGATATAAGCGTGGTGAGTTGGTGGAGCCAAAACAAAAGATAATCATGTATGTGGATAGCAAGTTCCCTCAACAGTGGTGGCCGTATGTTTTGAAGGCTGTTAATAATTGGAATGCTGTGTTTGAGCGTTGCGGTTTTAAGAATGCTATAGAGGGAAAGGTTGCTCCTGATTCTGCAGAATACGTGTTGGATAATGCAGCATTATCTTGGATTGTTTATAAAATCGGTTCCATGGAGAATGCTTATGGGCGTTCTTATGTGGATTTTCGGACCGGGGAGATATTAAGTTGTCATATCGCAATATTTCATTCTGTATTTAAAATGTTATGTAAATGGTATGTGGCACAATTAGGAAAAGAGCCTGAGCAGTTGACAGATGATGTATTGGGTAAGTTATTAGAAATGGTTGTGACTCATGAGGTGGGGCATACGTTAGGTTTGACACATAATTTTTATGGAAGTTCTCTTTATGAAGTTGCAGAATTGAGAGATTCTGTTTTGATGAGTAAACTACGTCATGGTAGTTCAATAATGGATTATATGCGGCTTAATTATGCAGTGAGTGAGGAAGATGGTTTTTCTATAGAAAGTTGTATTCCACAAATAGGAGCTTATGATTCATTGGCTATTGAGTGGGGATATCGTTGTTTCCCTGGTTGTACTCCTAAGGAGGAAGCCATACAATTGGAATCTTGGGTTGATGAGAAACAGTTGGAGAGAAGGTATCGTTTCCAAGATGCTTTTACTACAATGCCTGAGGCTCAAGCAGAAGATTTGGGGCGAGTGTCATTGGAAACAGCGCATATTGGCATGGGAAAACTTTTTAAATTAGGTGTTGTATCCCCCCATATTGAAAAATGGGGAATAGGGGCATGGTCAGTTGCAGAAAATAGAAACAATGGAGTGCGTGAGCAGTATTCTGAGTATTTAAATCAGGCTTTATGTTACATTGGAGGATGTCGGAAATGTTGGGGAAAAGCTTCTTGTAAATTGTTGCCAGTGTCTAAGGGGGAGCAGCAAATGGCTTTGGCGTTTTTGCAGACATATGCGTTATCAAGAACTGGTGAATGGCCATTGGAATGGCGGGAAGAGTGGGGACGAATGGTCGTTGATGGATTAGTATTTAGATCTAGGTATGTTGCGGACTGTGAACGTAATGGTATTGGAGAATATGCTGTATCGGAATATTTGGATGCTGTTGTAGATATGTTGCTGGCTGAGGATATGGATAGTGCTTGGGGACGTTTTTTGATTTGGAAATATACAGAGAGTATTTCCGATTTTATGAAAGCAGAAGGGGGAAGGTATCCGGAAGTTGCCGTATTGTTAAGAAATGGTTTGCAAAAGATGGTACGTAGCGTGAGAACATATCGCGGAGCATTTTGGGATAGTTGGAAAAATAATGTAAACTTGATAATGGGAATGTGATGAATTTGAAAGTATTATTGTTTATTATTTGTTTGTGTAGCTCTTGGTGTGGATTGTTAAGTGAGGTGAGTGCTCAAGATAAGTATGCAGACGAAAATATAGTTGCAGGTGGTTTGTTGCCTGTATATAAGTTTGATGATAAGATTTATCTTTTGATAGCAGAAGAATTATTGAATCGAGAGTTTATAATCACAGCTCAAGTAGATAAAGGTAAGGGAAAACATGGAGAATTATTAGAGTCTAAAGGAGTTTTTTTATTGAGATCCGGCAAAGGTATGAATTTGGATGTTTGTGATGTGACGGTGACGGAACAAGTAACAAAAAATGATAGACTTTCTGATAATTTGGAAATAGAATTGAAGGGATTGAAGTCGTCTCAAGAAATTTGGACGGTAGATAGGCGTATGGGGAGTGGTTATCTGGTTGAAATTACGGAGTGGCTTAAGGAACCGGGGGAATGGTATTGTTTTGATAATTCTTTACGGATATCAAGTTTCGAGAAACCTGTGGTATTGGATGTTACAGCTTTGGAAAGTGGAGTTTGTTTTAGAGTACGACATTGTGTGCATGCCAGTTATAAACAGGGAATCGTGGAGATGGCGGCAGAGAATGGGGTAACATATGTTGATATTTCGGTGGCATTTAAATTACTTCCGAAAAATAATGGAAAAACGGTTGTTATGTATCCTGATAGTCCATTCCGAACACAAGAAATGGTGGATTATGGAGTTAGTCCATTTGGGAGTGTGAAATGTAGTAGAGGAGTTCATTGGGAGATTTCGAAGGAGGCTCCTTTAAAAATAAGTGTTGATGGTAGTATGCCACCGGTTTATATCAGGGGAGTGCAGAATGCAATAGCTAAAATAATGCAAAGAATAGGAATCGCAGATTGTATTGTATTGGAATCGAAAAATCAGCCACTAAATGCAATGGATCAATGTGGAATAGGATTTATGGGGAATGAGGATGAATTATTTGTAAGGTGTGTGGCACATCCTGCGACGGGGCATTTGTTGTTTGGACGTATGTTGGTTGGAGAAAAAGATATAAATGAAAAAATTGTACGTTGGCAGTTGAGTAATATGGTGAGAGATTGTGATGGAAAGTGGGAAATGAGTACAAAGGAGTATGCATACGAGAAGTGTATAGAAGAGGAAATTATGCAAGGGTTACTGATATTGTTGGGTGTTGATGAAGCAAAGTTGAAAAGTGGAGTTGCGGAAGATGATGTATGGAATTCATTGCGTTATGTATATGCTGGAGATTGGACTGGGTTAATGGCAAAAGAGGAGAAAATGAGTGATCGTGATTTGTGGGAAAAGTTTGTTCTGTTACGTAGTGAACGTAAAGAATTGTTAGAACAACTGAGCTTTGAGTCTGTGCTTGATTACTATCAGCAATGTTTGATTTTAGAGGAGGATGAATACATATCTGTTTTTAAACGAGGAAAATGGGAAGAAGGTGACGTGAAGTGTTTATTGGAATTATTGGAAGAGAGTGCTTCGGGATATTTTGCTACTGATTATATTCGTGAAAATATGTTTGGCCGGGATGCAAGAGAAACTAGAGATGGCTTGATGAGAATATGGGGTGAATTTTTTAATCTTAATAGATGGTTGGAATGGGCTCGAAAGCAAAATAGTCATGAAATATTTTGTGTGTTGGAAGGTGAATTAGAAAATTGGTTGAATGAGAGGAAGCGGCATAGGTCGCAAACTTCTGCAGAAATGATGGTGTGGAGGTCCTTTGGTGATGCTTTGGAAAAGCAGTTGGAGTCGTGTCGGGATGCTATAAATTATGGTAGTGGTGTAGCAGAGAATAAAGTGTTATCTTGTTGGGAATCATTGTATACAAGATGGATGGAGAGCAAAAGTAAGTCAAGAATTAAACAATGATTATTGCACTTACAGTATTTTCCCATCTTGTAGAAATATTGTTAGGTCGGACATGTTTGCTAATTCTTGATCATGTGTGACAATTACAAAGGTTTGCTTTAGTTCATCACGGAGGTTGAAAAACAATTGATGTAGCTCATGTTTGGTATGTGTGTCAAGGTTGCCAGAGGGCTCATCTGCCAAAATTACTTTGGGTGAATTGATGAGTGCACGAGCAATAGATACTCGTTGTTGTTCACCTCCGGATAATTCTGCCGGTTTGTGCATTGCCCGTTCTTTAAGCTTTAGTAGTTCTAATAGTTTTAGAGCTTTTTTTTCAGCATTTTTTTTGTTCTCTCCTTTGATCCATGCTGGAATACAGATGTTTTCAAGTGCTGTAAATTCTGGCAAAAGGTGGTGGAATTGGAATACAAATCCGATGTTTTGGTTACGAAATGCAGCTAAACGATTCGGCGAAAACTGCGCAACATTTTGATTGTCATATAAAACCTCTCCGTTTTCGGGAAGATCTAAGGTCCCTAGAATATGCAATAAAGTGCTTTTCCCGGCACCGCTTGCACCGGTAATACTCACAATTTTATGTTCAGGTATAATGAGGTCAATCCCTTTTAGTACTTCTAATGTTCCGTAACTCTTATGGATGTTTTTAATTTCAATCACAACTCTTCTTTTTTTATGGGCTAAAGATAGTTATTTTGTTTTATGATTATTGTTGTATCTATCTAAAATATGTTGGAGAAAGGAGTGTTTGTTCATTTGTATATTACCTGGGAAATTGCAAAAATGGGGTTCGTTCGGTTTTGTATAATATACAATGTAGTGTATTCCCATGGATTCAAGGACGTAAAATTTTTGAGTTCCTGCTTCATTTAAAGCTTTGGATAACCAATTGAATAAATTTTGAAAATATTCGATTCCTTCTAAAGTAAAGTCCGGTTCCCAAAGGTTTTCTTTGCAAGGTCGAAGGTTCATTATAATAGCATAGTCATGGTGTAACTTACCGATATATAAAGGAATGTCTTTTACTGGGCGGATGTGACTAAGTAAATCGTCAGAGTTTAAGCTTTGAGAAATAAACGAAGTATCTAGATGGTAGTAAGGTAGTTTTGAAAAGGCCAATTCACTAATGTCTTTCGATTTTAATGAATAGTAAGAGATTTTATCTGTAGAGTGCTTAAATGCTTTTGCTCGTTTTTTAGCAAAATATTTTTGTGCATTTTCTAAAAAGATTTTCTCTTGGGGCTCGATTTTAATTTCGTTGTTTGTTATGATTTTTTCTGCCTCTAAATTAGTCGGCTCTTTACAAGCGGAAAGAATAAAAAGTAAAGTGCTTATATAAATAGTCAATAGTAAGTGAATGTTCATTGTGTATTTTGATATTAATGATTTGCTTACAAAGTTATAAAAAAATATTTCAAATATCAGAAAATATTGTTATTTATAATAATATTGGGGTGTAGGCAAAAAAAAAATCTGTTTTAGGTTTGAGTATTTGGATTTTAATATTACTTTTGCGATGTCAAAATATGGCATGCGGGCGTGGTGGAATTGGTAGACACGCCAGACTTAGGATCTGGTGTCGCAAGACTTGGGGGTTCGAGTCCCTTCGCCCGTACTGAGCAAGGAAGCCGCCTTATAAAAGGTGGCTTTTTTCTAATAGAAATATAGTATAATATCAAATAATTTGGCATGAATATAAGTAAAAACCAGATTGACAATCTCAATGCAACCATTAAGGTTGAATTAGTTAAAGAGGATTATGCAGAACGCGTAGAGAAAGCGTTGAAGGATTATCAGAAAAAAGTTGTTGTGAATGGTTTCCGTCAAGGCAAAACTCCAATGGGAATTGTAAGGAAAATGTATGGAAAATCTGTGTTGGTAGATGAGCTTAATAATGTGCTGGGAGATGCTTTGAATAATTATATTAAAGATAATAATATACAGATTCTGGGAGAACCGCTGCCAAATGAAACTGCAGAAACAGTATGGGATTTTGAAGGTGGAAATTTCGAATTCTTGTATGATATCGCTTTGGCTCCAGAAGTGAATGCTAAAATGAGCAAGCGTGAAAAAGTGCCTTATTATATTATTAAAGTTGACGATGAAATGATCGACAAGCAGATCGAGGGTATCTGTAAGAATAATGGTAATATGGTAGAGGTGGATGTGATTGAAGGCGATGAATACCTGAAAGGTGAGTTGATTGAATTGAATGAAAATGGTGAGATAAAAGAAGGTGGCATTAAGAATGAAGATGCTTCTATGTCGCTTCATTATATGAAAGATGAAGAGGCACTGAATTCTTTTAAAGGAAAGAAAGTAGGAGAGGAAGTGAAATTCAATGCTGTGAAAGCTTATCCTAATAAAATAGATTTTGCAGCAATGTTGGGCGTCAATAAGGATCTTGCAGAAAAAGCTGGTGAATATTATTGCTTTATCATTAAAGAAATCAAACGTTATGTTGATGCTGAGGTAAATGAAGAATTATTTACCAAATTGTACGGAGAGGGAGTTGTAAAAGATGTTGCGGATTTCCGTGCTCGTGTCAAAGAGGATATTGAAAAACAGTTGAAGAATCATTCTGAATATCGTTTTACAATTGATGCAAAAGAAAAATTTGTAAAGAAGAATGAAGATGTTGTTTTGCCGGAAGACTTCTTGAAACGTTGGATTGTTGCTGTGAATGAAAATGTGAAAGCAGAGGAAGTCGATCGGGATTTCGAAGCTTATCGTGATGAATTCAAATGGCACTTGGTAAAAGGTGCTATTATGAAGGAATATGATGTGAAAGTTGAAACTGAAGATATGAAGGTTGAGGCTCGTAACATTGCAGCTGCTCAATTACAGCAATATGGATTATATGGTTTAACTGATGAACAGTTGGATGGTTTTGCTGCAAGATTATTGGAAGATGAAAAACAACGCCATAATTTGTATGAGAGAGCTCTAGATAATAAGGTGTTTACTGTTATTCGTGAAAATGTGAAGTTGGAAGAGCAAGAAATTTCTATGGCAGATTTTGAAAAATTATTTCAACAATAATTATCGATTTTTGTTTGATTGACAAATATCGTGTTGTAATAAACACTCTCTTATGAGAGATTGGTTAATGAGCCTACGGTTCTGATAAATGAAAATGTCAGAATCGTAGGTTTCTTTATAAAAAATGGTTGTTTCAGTGAATATGTATCAGACTTATATTTTGAAGAATGGACTGAAGGTGATTCATCAGCAGATAGCAGGAAAAGCTGCTTGGTGTGGGTTGATTATTGGTGTAGGAAGTCGTGACGAGCAACCGGAGGAGGAAGGAATTGCTCATTTTATTGAGCATGTGATTTTTAAGGGGACAGAAAAGAGAAAAGCTTATCATATTTTAAGTCGAATTGAGGATGTAGGAGGAGAGTTGAATGCATATACTACGAAGGAAGATACGTGTATATATGCTTCTTTTTTGCCTACGGATTATGAACGAGTTTTAGAGTTGTTTGCAGATATTGTATTCAATTCGATTTTTCCGGAAAAGGAAATAGAGAAAGAAAAAGAGGTTGTTCTTGATGAGATTAATTCATATAAGGATAGTCCAGGAGAATTGATTTTTGATGATTTTGAGGAATTGATATATAGAGGTTATCCTATTGGACGTAATATATTAGGCAGTGAAGAGGCGGTGAAAGGGTTGAATCGTGATAGCATCTTGAAGTTTGTAAAGAGGAATTATTCTCCTTCGAAGATGGTTATCAGTTCTATTGGATATTTTTCTTTTGAAAAATTAGTGAAGTTGGTTGAATGTTATTTTGGCGAAATACCGGAATATGAGAATCCTTTGGTTCGGTTAAAGCCGGAAATATATCAGCCTCAAATACATATTATTGAGAAAGATACATACCAAAATCATTGTATTATAGGTAATGTAGCATATGATTATATGCAGGATAATCGTTTGGCCTTGTCGTTGTTGGTAAATATATTGGGGGGTACAGGTATGAATTCCAGGCTAAATTTGAATATTCGTGAAAAATATGGATTGGCTTATAATATTGAAGCTGCTTATACTCCATATTCTGATACAGGAGTATTTACAGTTTATTTTGGTTGTGATGCTGAGGATCAGGAGCGTTGTTTGCGTTTGGTTCGTAAGGAGATGGCAGTACTTTGCGAGAAGCAATTAGGAGTTGTGCAATTGCGTAAAGCTAAACGTCAAATGGTTGGGCAAATTACGTTGTCATCTGAAAATTATGAGAATATGATGTTATCTATAGGAAAGAGCTTCCTTATTTATGGGAAGGTGGATGAGTTGGAGGATATTTGTGCTGAAGTAGAAAGCTTGACTCCTGAGCTTTTATTTCAAGTTGCAAAGGAAATTTTTGCTGCAGATAAGCAATCGGTATTGGTGTATAAGTAAGTTGTGTAAGTATGGAAATAACGGTCGATTTGGAAGAATATATTGAAAAGCATTCAGAAAAGGAACCTGACATTTTAGCTCAATTGTCGCGTGATACTCACAGAAAAGTTTTACGTCCTAGAATGCTGTCTGGAAATATGCAAGGTCAGTTTTTGAAAATGCTATGCAAAATGATAAAGGCTGAAAGGGTATTGGAAATAGGAACATATACTGGATATTCTGCTATTTCAATGGTGATGGGAATGGAAAGGGGCGTGTTGGATACAATTGATATAAATGATGAAATAGAAGATTTTACTCGCGAATATATAGAACGTAGTGGATTTTGTGAGAGAATACATTTTCATATAGGAGATGCATGTGAGATTATTCCGACATTGGATGGTATGTTTGATTTGGTTTTTATTGATGCAGATAAACGACAGTATGTGGAATATTATCGGTTAGTGATTGATCGGGTGCGCTCGGGAGGTTTAATTGTTGCAGATGATGTCTTATGGGATGGTAAGGTTGTGGATAGCAAAAGTCAGGATGCTCAAACAAGAGGAATTTTGGAATTTAATGATTGGGTCCAAGAGGATTCTCGAGTTGAAAATATTATGTTTCCGGTTCGCCATGGTTTAATGCTTATTCGCAAAAAATAATGGAATACTACTCTGTGTATTGAATTCCTAGGGGATATGTTATACTTAAAAAATATTATATTTGCGGATAATTTCTTATTTAGATTGTTATGAGGCAATATTTAGATTTGTTGGAGAGAATTCTACGAGAAGGAGCCGAGAAAACAGATCGCACAGGAACAGGTACGATAAGTGTGTTTGGTCATCAGATGCGTTTTGATTTGCAAGCAGGCTTTCCTTTGTTGACGACAAAAAAACTGCATCTGAAATCGATTATCTATGAATTGTTATGGTTTCTGAAAGGTGATACAAATGTAAAATATCTGCAGGATAATGGAGTCCGAATTTGGAATGAGTGGGCTGACGAACATGGCGATTTAGGTCATATTTATGGTTATCAGTGGCGGTCATGGCCAAAACCGGATGGTTCGCATTTAGACCAAATCTCCCAGGTTATTCATGATATAAAAAATACTCCAGATTCTAGACGTTTAATTGTTAGTGCGTGGAATGCTGGTGATATAGAGAATATGGCACTTGCTCCTTGCCATGCATTGTTTCAATTTTATGTGGTGAACGGACGTTTATCTTGTCAGCTATACCAGAGGAGTGCAGATTCGTTCTTAGGTGTACCATTTAATATTGCTTCTTACGCATTGTTGACAATGATGATTGCACAAGTTTGTGGATTACAAGCAGGAGAATTTGTGCATACATTGGGTGATGCTCATATTTATTTGAATCATATTGAACAGGTAAAAACTCAGTTGGCTAGAGCGCCTAGGGAGTTGCCACAAATGATAATTAATCCTGAAGTGAAGGATATTTTTAATTTTCAGTATGAAGATTTTGAATTGGTAGGTTATAATCCACATCCTCATATCAAGGGTGAAATTTCTGTGTAGTAATAATTAAACGATTATTTTTATGATTTTAAGTATGATTGTTGCAGCCGCAGAGAACGGTGTAATAGGGCGCGATAATAGTCTTGTTTGGCATTTGTCTTCTGATTTGAAACATTTTAAGGCAATAACTTCTGGACATACCGTAATTATGGGGCGTCGGACATTTGAATCTATAGGTAGAGCTTTGCCTAAAAGACGGAATATAGTTGTTTCTAGGAATAATTTATATCAAGCAGAAGGATGTGAGGTGGCTACAAGTGTAGCGGAGGCATTATATATGGTGCAGGATGAGGATGAAGTATTTGTGATTGGTGGTGGTTCCATATATAGGGAGGTGTGGAATTTAGCAGACAAATTATATTTGACGGTGGTGCATACTCACGTTGAAGGAGATACCTTTATTCCAAAGATAGATTCTGCAATCTGGAAAGAGGTGAGTAAATTAGATTGTGCGGCTAGCGATAAAGATGATTTTGATTATTCATTTATTGATTATATTCGGGAAAAATAAGCACTCTTTTGTTTGAAGCTAAGTTTGGTAAAACGCAAAGTATTATTTACATTTGCAATGTAAGTGAGTCGTATAAATAAATAAGAAATTTCAGAATGCAAAGTATTCATATAATTACCCCTGTTAAGGATTCTATTGATTTGACATTGCAAACCATAGAAGCTGTTATGTCATCTGATTTGAAGGCTCCTTTTATTTATACTGTGTATAATGATTTCAGTACTGCTGAAAATACAGCAAGATTGAAAGAAGC
>OGQF01002301.1_pt1 | contig 11203 bp, 8 predicted proteins | sample 1553141 | NCBI WGS metagenome assembly OGQF01 (sample SAMEA2580005, study PRJEB22360) | human gut metagenome | biome: human gut; feature: human-associated habitat; material: faeces | place: Denmark | collected 2008/2010
TGAGGGGCTTGTGGTGGCGGAAGTCGAGCTGGCTTCTGAAGATGAGGCCTTTGTGAAGCCGGACTTTATCGGTGAAGAAGTGACGGGCGATATACGTTATTACAATTCCCAACTAATGAAAAAACCGTATAAGATGTGGTGAACGTTAACAAATAAACCGTATATTTGTTCTTATAATAAAAAGGGTAGTATATGGAACAGTTATATGGTTATGTGCCACGAGAATTGGTTACCTTTATTCTGGTGACCTTATTCTCTTTGTTAATCGGACTCTCACAGCGCCGTATCAGTCTGAAGCGTGAAGGGGAGACAACTCTTTTCGGTACTGACCGTACATTTACTTTCATCGGTATATTAGGCTATCTTCTTTATATATTGGACCCTACGGGGATGCGTTTGTTTATGGGAGGAGGCGCTGTTTTGGGACTGTTGCTGGGACTGAACTATTATGTGAAGCAGGCTCAATTTCATGTTTTTGGCGTGACGACTATTATTATCGCCTTAATCACCTATTGTCTGGCTCCCATTGTGTCCACCCAACCTTCCTGGTTTTATGTCATGGTGATTGTGACGGTACTTCTGCTTACAGAACTAAAGCATACCTTTACGGAATTTGCCCAGCGGATGAAAAATGATGAAATGATTACGTTGGCAAAGTTTTTGGCTATTAGTGGTATTATATTACCTATGCTTCCACATAAAAACCTGATTCCGGATATAAATCTGACTCCTTATTCTATTTGGTTGGCAACAGTGGTCGTCTCAGGTATTTCCTACCTCTCTTATTTGCTGAAGCGGTATGTGTTTCATGAATCCGGTACTTTGGTGTCCGGTATTATAGGTGGGTTGTATAGTAGTACAGCCACTATTTCGGTACTTGCACGTAAAAGTCGGAAAGCTTCGGAGCAAGAGGCTACGGAGTACGTCGCAGCCATGTTATTGGCGGTCAGTATGATGTTTTTGCGTTTTATGATACTGATACTTATTTTTAGCAGGGAAATCTTTCTTTCTATTTATCCGTACCTGTTGATAATGTCAGTGGTATCCGCGATAGTAGGTTGGTTTGTTCATTCACGGCAGAAACTTCCTAAAGATACTTCTGTCGAGTCGGAAGAGGATGATAGCAGCAATCCATTGGAATTTAAGGTTGCGTTGATCTTTGCTGTATTATTTGTCGTATTTACGGTTTTGACACATTATACTTTGGTTTACGCCGGTACAAGCGGATTGAATTTGCTCTCTTTTGTATCCGGTTTCAGCGATATAACCCCTTTTATTTTGAACTTATTGCAAAATACGGGGAGCGTTGCCGTACTGATTATTACAGCTTGCAGTATGCAGGCGATTGTAAGTAATATATTGGTGAATATGTTTTATGCCTTATTTTTTGCCGGGAAAAGAAGTAAACTTCGTCCTTGGATTTTGGGAGGCTTCGGAGCAGTGATTGTCTGCAACCTTGTTTTACTATTATTCTTTTATCTTTAAAAAAGTCTCCTTTTTTCTATTTGTCATACAAACATCTTCTTTTTCGTTTACTTTCTGCTAATGAAAAGATTGAAAAACTTCTTTTTTCTTTTTTCTTTTTTCTTTTTGTGTTTTATTAAAAAGTTTGTTTTATATTTGTTATCTTGCGATATTTAATTTACTTTTGCTGCTGATTAGCATTGTATTAGGGAACAATGTAGAACAAATAAGCAAAAACAAACGCGTAAGACGCAGGTTATGGGAAATGAGGGCGAAGGGCATAGTGCTTTCCTTGTACAAGGAAAGCCGGTGTCGTTTATATGTAAGCACAAAAAGATTTGGCATATTTCTAGAATAAAACTACTATTTTGTGTGTTGTTTTTATTCTTTTCCTTTTTAGGGGTAGAATGCTATGCTCAATCTTCTATGCGTAAGAAGGCAGTGGAAAATAAGGATTCCATCATGCCTTTTAAGTCTCGATGGGCATTTAAAACAAATGCTGTCGAGTGGCTTGTATTGTTACCTAATGTTACTGCCGAATTCGATTTGTTCGGTTCTCCTTATAAACACTACACATTAAGTCTCGGTATCAAAGGCAACTGGAACACTTCTCAAAATTATAAACCTAGCATTGTATATAATCTGGTTGATGCCCGTATGGAGTTCCGGAAATATTTCCGTACTACTCAACGTAACTTCCATCATCTGGATTCTGCTTCTTTCTTTCAACGGATGAAAGAGGAAGTGTTCACTATTAAACGTTTCCATCCTCGTTATTGGCGTGCCTATTATTGGGGGGTGTATGCTGACGTTGCTAATTATAATTTTAAATTTGGTTCGACAGGAATGCAAGGTTCTGCTTACGGTTTGGGTGTATCCGGTGGATTCAGTATTCCTTTATATGGTTATCGCCAGAACTTCATTGATTTGGAGTTAGGTGCCAGTGTCGGATTTGTATATACTAAATATGATGCGTATAAGCATGATGCTGAAAGTAATTGTTATCCTCGCTTACCTGAAAAAAGTAAGGGAGGTCATTTAGTTCCTTTCCCGGTTGTCAGTGATTTGCGGGTAGCTTTTGTTTATCGTTTCTCTACTTCTGTCAAGAACAAGTATAAACTAATTGATTATGATAAGATAAATGCGCGTGCGGAAGCTAAGCGTCAAAAGCAATTGAGGCGTGATTCTATTAGTGAAGCACGGGATAGGGCGAAACATCTGAAAGAGTTGCAGAAAGACTCTATACGATTGGCAAAAGAAGCTTTGGATCATATAAAGGACTCACTTAAGAGACAAGATAAGTTGATGAAAGATTCTTTGGAACAAGTGAAAAAGTTGGAGAAGAAAAATTCAAAGGAAGAGAAGAAGCAAGCTGGGAAAGTAGTGGAAACACCTGATATACAACAATCAACGGAGGAACAGCAACCTGCTCAGGAGAAACAGCCTGCTGAGTCTGACTCGCCTGAACCGCAGGGCGTCGAACCACAATCTTTGAAAGATCAGGAAATCGTGCCACTAACGACTAATGAGGGAGGTGAAGCGTAATGAAAGTGACTGTTATATATCAAATTCTATTGGCTTCCTTGCTTTTGGTCGGTTGTACAAAGGTAGATCTGTGTGATGAAACTACACATCCGCACGTGGTGGACGGGTTCTCGGTTACATATAATTGGAATGAACTGGGCTTATCTGCCAATGAAACGCCTGAGAAACTATATTTTGTAGCTACTCGTATCCTGAATACACGGCATATAGTTTATCAGACAGATAAAGATGGAAACTTTAAAGTGGAGAAGAGCAAAGAAGAAACGGCAATAACTCCTGATGACGGAAATACTGAAACTTCGGGTGATGGCTCAACCACTCGCGACAATACCGACATCACGACTCCCGATGACCAGTCCGAACCTCAGAGTGAGTATCAGCCTGATATCAAGCTTCCTGGAGGTGAATATGTGATGATGGCTTTTACTGATCCGGCATATCCGATGGTGAAGAAAGAGAAGAAGGATGAGGACGGGAATGTTGTAAAAGACATGAATGATAATATCGTCATGGAGGAAGTGAAAGATACGAGAGTTGAATTGCATAATTTGGATGAATTCAAGGAAAACGATGCTGTTCACATGAAAGAAGTAAAAATGCGTCATCATGCATTAGAGAGTGTTACGGATATTGTTCATGATACATGGAAGGATTTGAATCCCGGCATTGAACATGTATGGGAGGCAGGTCGTAGATTAATCATTTCCCGTTGTGATTATCTGGAACTGAATGCGGGGAATAATTATGAACAACCATTCAATTTCACCTCTTTAACTCAGCATATTGATATTAACTTTTACCTGGACTTGGTAGAGGATGGAGAGGGTGAAGATAAACAACAGCTGAAACCGGAAGATATCAAATATATTTTTGTCGAAATGTCTGGAATTGTACCGGAAATTTCTCTTTCTACCGGATTGTTGAATACTTCATCTTTGAAAAGGGTGATTGTGAAAGTGCCTGTTCCTACTACTGGAGAAACTATAACGGAAGAAAGTGGCAAGAAATGCACCACCTTGAAATGTACTGCCTCTATGGATGTGTTCGGTTTAGTCGGTGGTATGGATAATTATGCGATTATGGGACCGGGAGTTTGCTGTCTGGCTCTTTCAGTGAAGACCGGAACAAAAGAATTTATTTCTAACGGTATAGCCAATCTTTCCAGAAAGATCAAGGAATTAGGCTTGACCGAAGAAACCGGACAGGTGAATGAGCGAAGGAGACTGAAAGATAGCGGTGAATTGACTATTGATGTCCATTTACGTATCACTCCTTCCGGTGCACAAGGTGGAGCAGGTAGTGATGGAGTAATAGGCTGGGACGATGTAACGAATGAGATTCATGTGGATATATAAAAGTATGATGGAAAGAGGTCAAACATATATAGGCGTAAGACAGGTCTTGTGGGTAGGACTTTGTATGTTGCTGCTGTGCGGTTGTTCCAGAGGTACGTATGTGGGCGAGTTACCGGAAGATGACGATGCACCTTTGACGGAGAATATTCCTATCGTTTTAGGTTTTGGTGTATCGAGCTTTGATATATTGACGCGTGGAAGTGGAGCTGTCGAGAGTGGAACAAATTTAGAATTTTGGAAGAATGCGAAGTTCTACGTTTATGCATTTAATAAGAATGTAGAAACCGATTTGTCTGTTCGTTGGAGTGAGGCAAATGAAGACATTTGTTTATTGGATGCAAACAGACTTTCGGAAGATGGGGGACAATCCTCCAGCCATGGGAAAGAGGTTCGGGTAAAGGTTGATAATTCGAACTTAATGCCATTCTTTCCTGATGATAAAACAGGCTCACAGGATATTTACTATAATATGAAGCATACGGATTGGCCGTATAACTTCTTTGCTTATTATCTGGATGATTTGGATTTAACACAACTTCAATGCGTTCGGGAGAAGAATCGTATTTATTATGATGTAGAGTTGGATGGGCGTAGGGATTTTATGTCTTCTGTGGCCAATCCCAAATTGCAGGAAGATAAATATGCAAATAATCCCTATAAACAAAAAATCATGGACCGTGCATATAGCGCCTATTCTGCTAGTCATGGTTTGAATCCAGTGTTTAGTTTTCAGCACCATTTGGTACGTCTGCGATTTGTAATCTGCCGTCCGGAGGAGGGTGGAAGTGTACCTTCTATCAATGAAAGTTTGGTTGTAAAAAAGGTTAGTGTAAAATCTAAAGTTCGGGGACGTTTTACCGTTGCTGTCAATGATATAGATGCGGATGATGCAGGAAAAACTCATGTAGGGCTATCTTTTAATAGAGAAGACTACGCGTCGGAGGAGGCTTATGCGAATAGTGAAGACTATCTGTACTTGTTGAAAAAGAATGGTGAGGAGATAGGGAGTGACGGATGGTGTCGGGTAATTGACTGCAAGAAGTATTCAGAGTTAAGTGCGGAAGATAAAAAGAAGCCTTCTTTTTTAGGAAAAGAAGATGAGAATGATAATAGCGGTGCCAGCTTGTTATTAGCGCCTGCTACTACTTATTCGGCACGTATCTTTTTGGATGAAGATAAGTCGAGTGACCCAGGACATGGATTTGTAGATGTTGATTTGGAGCCTGGTGGAGGAGCTGGTTTTGTAGCAGGTGGTGCGTATGTAATCTATTTAACAATTAATAGTTTATCTGATATTAAACCTAATGTTGAAATCGGTGAATGGACACCGGGTGGAGAAACTATATTAGATCCGGATGGGGAATTTGAAGATAAATAAAATGTGAAATTCAAATATATTTATTAATTTAAATTGTATTATTTATGAAACGATTTCTTCTTTATGCAATGATGACAGCCGGAGTGTTGGCGTCTTGTTCACAGGGTGAGAATGATGGTTTACCTCAAGATGATTCTGTAAATGGAGGTACTGATGCAGCTCCTATTCTATTGTCGGCTGTGGCTCCTTCAGCTTCTGTTGAGGCTTCGACAAGAAGTGCAGGTACTGTTGGTGGGAAAGGTGACGCTAATGTTTGGAGTGGTCAAAGATTGCATATTTTTGCATTCCAAAAAGACGCAACTACTGGTGAAACTTATGGTGATAAAATTACAGGTGATAAGACTTTCTTTGATAAGATTGGTATTGCTGCCAGTGACAATGAAACCGTAGTTAAATGGGAAAATGATCAGACTTTATATTTCCCTCGTAGTGGTGCTTATGATTTCTTTGGTTACTATGCAGATGATGCATTGGGAGCAAATCCAACTTATGAAACAGGAACAAATACATTATATGCAAACTTTACAATTGATGGCTCTCAGGATCTTATGATTGCTAAAGCAAAATTGTCAACAGAACAGGAGGCTGCACTTGGCGATGACAAGTATAGTGCATATACTGCTCGTAAAGGATATCAACCAGCAATGACATTTGAACACTTATTGACTCGTTTAACTTTTAATATACAGGGTATGGGCGATCAAGGTCCGGAAAATGTATATGTAAAGAGTATTCGTGTTAAATCAAGAAATACAGGTAAATTGGTTTTTGCTTATGTAACAGATACTGATAAGGGGGCTGTTTTTGACCAATTTACACCGGAGACTCTCCCTTTCTTATATCTGAAAGAGAGAAATATGCAAGGTGTTATGCAGGCATTGGACGCAGACATTACTTTCACAGAGGCTGACCTGACTGAGGATATAAAAGATTTCAAAGGTACTATCGGAAAATACCATGCGTCTGCAACTGGTGCTGCAAATGCGACTCCCGTAGGAGAAGCTTTGTTGGTTGAACCGGGTGTAACATCGTATGCCCTTGAAGTGGATGTTGTACAATATTATAATAAAAATGGTAAGATAATAACAGATTTAACTCAACGTGAAAATACTTATAAGTTGAATTTGGACATTGCTAAAGTTGCTCCTCCTAAAGGTGAACCGACTCCCACAATATTTGAAGCTTCTAAATCTTACGATGTAACTATTCAGGTACATGGCTTAACTGAGATAACTCTTACTGCTAAATTGGGCGAATGGAAAGATGGAGGAAGTATTGTGTTCGATCCTGATAATGATTTTTCAAATGATGTAAAATAAGTAATGAATATGAAAAAGAATCTTTTATATGTAATGGCAATGGCCGCTGTTTTCGCAGGCTGTTCAAGTGGTGAAGGTTTTGACGAAAAAGAAGGAAATAATACTCCAGTAGAACCGGTAGATAATAGTGAAGTCGAAATAGCTTTTGGAAAAGCAACTACGGTGAGTGCAGTGCAACAGTATAATAATACTAGAGCAGCTCTTGGGGATACCTGGAACGGTGAACAAATTGGAATTTGGGGAGTAGATCGTTCAGAAACTGCAGAATGGAACTTGGTTAGTTCTCATATATTTGGGCAAACTGATCCTGTGACTGCTACGGTTGCAAGTGGTGGAGATGTGACTTTTGATAATGGCCCTTATTACTATCCGATGAGTTCTAAAGTTAATTATAGTTTCTATTCTTGTTATCCGGTCGTTAGAACTGCTGTTGCTGCTAGGAGGTCGATTTCTTGTCCATATACAATTGATGGTAAGACTGATATTATGTGGGGAAGTGCAGTTTGTGAAGATAAGATGGTCGATGGTGTTACATACTCAGGTTATAATGCATTATATTTTCGTAAAGTGGTTGACGCACCTGTTCCTGATTTGAAATTTCAACATTGCTTGACTAGATTAAACTTTGTAGTTCAAAAAGGAATTGAAGGGGGAGGAAAACCTGTCCCTGTTGCTGTTCAAGATATAAAAGTCTTGAATGTTCCTACTGCGGCTAATTTAACAGTTGTGGGAGATGGTGCTGGAACCTTGACAGAGTCTGGTGCAACAGGTGAGTTGTCTTTGTATAATGGAGATACTCCTTCTTTTGATACGATTGTTGTTCCTGAACTTGGTCAAGAAAAAGCATTGGGAACAGTGCTGTTAATGCCTTCAAAAACAAAAGAATATGAGTTGGAAGTTACTTTGGTAGCCCTCGACGAGAATAACACTCCTACTGGAAAACCAGAAAAGGGTATTGTGAAAATTAACAGTAAAGTCGATTTCGCTCCTAATACCAAATATAAAGTCACTTTGACAGTGTATGGATTACAGATAGTCCAGGTTCATGCTACATTGGGTAAGTGGGAAACCGGAGAGGATATAACTCAAGAGGTCAATTAAACATTAAAAAAGTGTTTATGAATAAATGGATATTAGGTGTATCGGTTATATTATTTTTACTGACATCTTGTAGTAAAGATAATGATGAGGGTACACCTCAATCTGATGATATAATGAATGGAGGGGCTGAATTGAAATTCAGCTCCGATGTTCTTTCGTCTATCGTGGTTGACGTTGATCCTACTAGAAGTTCGACTCGTGCGCCATTGAGCTCTTTTGAGAACAACTCTCAAATTGGAATTTATGGAATACCGGGAGTTGATGGAGGGAAGAATGAATCATGTAATTTGCGTGATTGTAAATTTGAATCCGATTTTCAAAAATATTTGTTTAATGGTCGATATACCTATGTTTCTGGGTATGACGAATTACAATCGGAATTTCAGGCTACATATCCATCACGAGCAAATCCTGCTTTATATTTGTATGGGTATTATCCTTATACGGACAAGGCGGAATATCGTGAAATTGCCGGAGCTTCTCAGTGGGCTGTTCCATGGCAACTAGATACTGACAATATGGCTAATACAATAGACTATCTTTATACAGGTGAAAAATTCGTTCGATATTCAGAATGGGGACTCAATCCAATTACTTTGGAGTTTCAACATGCCTTTGGTAGAGTGGATTTTAAGTTCTATACGACGAGTATGGCTGTTCTTAATAAGAATTATACTGTAGAGTCTGTTACAATAACTTGTATTTCCGGTAAAAAAGGTTGGATGGCAATTGCCAATGGAAGTATGTCATTTACAACAGAGCAATTTACTTCTACATATAAAGTCGTGGATGGTTCTGTCGCATGGAATATACCAGGTGAACCGGCAGCTCGTTTTATGTTTCCTCATACTCAGACGCTGATAAAAGAAGTGACTTGTGTTATGAGAAGCGGAGCTGGAGAGGTTAAGAAATATACTATTTATGATCAATATTCCGGTTATACAATTCCGGTACGGCAAGGAGAAATAACAAATATGAATGTTAAATTCTTGCCAAAAGATGCATCCATCTCATCTGCAGTCGATGTAAATTCATGGGATAGCAATACGACTATTGATAAAGATGTAAAGTTATAATAACGACATGACACGAATCGTAAAATATCTGTTCTTCTTTATTTTGCTGCTTGGAGCTGGAGCACAAGAGATGTGCGCCCAGCAAATAGCAGTGAAAACCAATGGCTTGTCACTTTTGGCAGGAGTGCCTAACTTAGGATGTGAACTTGTAGTGGGAGAACGCTCCAGTGTTGATTTAAGTTTCTATGGAGGATACAAACCTTGGGGGACAGATATCAAGCTTATCGGAGTACAGCCGGAGTATCGATATTGGTTTAACGGACGTCCTATGGTGCGTGAATACATCGGTATATCCGCTTTAGGTGCGAGCTATGATATGCATCTGGGAAAACATATTTACGATGGAGATGCCATAGGTATTGGTATAACGATGGGATATTCAATGGTATTGGGAAAACGCTTGAACCTTGAATTTTCGGCAGGTTTCGGAGCCGTTTGTTTCTGGCACCAACAATACTATGAGAATGATAATTTTGAGGATTATCTGATAAATAATCCGGGAAAGACGAATGCGCATGGATATAAATTGTTTCCAGCCAAGTTAGCGGTTTCTATTTCTTATATTATTAGATAGTTAGAAAGTGAGATTGTAGATATGAAAGTAAATTTGATAAGGGTGAACGGAGCTATGAGAATAGCTTTTCTATTGATATGTTATTTAGCTACTTGTGTTCAGTTGAATGCGCAAGCCCCCAAATTAGTGATGGGACGTATTTTGGACAAAGAAGCATCCGAGAAGAAACGCAAACCTGTCCCGTTTGATATTTCTTCTATTGGTGACATAAAGATTTATTATTTCAATACCGTTCAAGAAGGAAAGGATATGGAAGCGGCACTGAACAAAGACAATATCAGTTTGACCCTTTCAGCCATGTACGAAGTACCCGATGCGACGGGAGCTTATCAGATTACTTTACCGGAGACCGGTTCATTGGTTATCAAAGTAAGTACGGCGCCCGCTGTATTTGAAGCAATCAGTGGTCGACGGGAGATTACTACGTATGTAGATATGGGACACATGATTAGTCAGGTAACCGTTGTGGGGCAACGTACGGAGGTTACGTCCATGCCCGAAACGCCTGATCAGTATGGAGATATGATTATTTTGAACGGAGCGAAAGTTGCAGTTCCTCCACGTATTGGAAAGGACAATGCCCGAATGATCGTACAGCCATACGTGATAAATAATAGTAAAGGAAAGAAAGTTGAAATGTATCGTCTGCCTCGTGTATACGATGGTTCGCAATATTATCTGACTCAGGACCGTCGTATGGGATATGATATAACCCGGGATTCGCTGGACGCTTTTATCATTGAAAACGAACCCCTCTCAGCGGAGAAGGCTTCCTATATGTGGAATGATACAATCAAACTATCCAATGCGCAAGATAACTTTCAAGTGCTGGCTCTTATGCAGATGGAAGATTATACGCGTCCTTATTACGAGCGCTTGTTGGAGCTCTCTACCCGTAGCCCCAGACGTCCGTTACGTTTCCTCGAATATTCGCTCGACCAGTATGAACTGGACCCTAAGAAATATGAGGAAAAACCGAAAGTTGAACGCCGTACCGGTGTGGAAGACATTTCTTTGAGCTTCTTACTGGGGAAGGCGGAATTGGATCCTGAAGATCCTAATAATGAAGTACAGTTGAATAAACTGAAAGCGAAACTGTTGGAGGTGGTAAATGGCGAAAGTTCTACTTTGAAAGAGCTTCATTTGTATAGCGTTTCGTCACCGGAAGGTTCTTATGCGTCTAATATGGCTTTGTCGCAACGTCGTCTGGCGTATGCACGTTCGTTGGTGTACTCTGTTATTCCGGCTCATACGATGCAACGTTTGTATACTTATACACCTAATGATTCGCGAGTTGCTACTTGGTTGGAGGTAGCGGATTTGCTGGAGCAAGATACGCTGGCTGCGGAGGCTGGCGGCATTTGGGGAAATGTTGGGAAAATAAGTGCCAG
>OGQF01002305.1_pt1 | contig 11189 bp, 8 predicted proteins | sample 1553141 | NCBI WGS metagenome assembly OGQF01 (sample SAMEA2580005, study PRJEB22360) | human gut metagenome | biome: human gut; feature: human-associated habitat; material: faeces | place: Denmark | collected 2008/2010
TAGAGTTTTTAGCGAAAAATAGTGATGCTTATCGTTTGCAAAAACAAGATTTAAGTCAAATTGATAGTAATTTAGTATATCAAGCTCATGGTAATATAATTGATAAGAAACAGCATATATTTATTATAATTGGTGAAAGTTTTGCTCAATGGCCATTATTAGATGAATATGCAAATCTGCAATTAGGCGAAAATGTGCGAGCTATTATGCAAAAAGATAATGCAACATATACACATAATTTTATGCCTAATGGTGCATTTACACCTATGGCAGTAAATGCTATTATTTGTGGTTTATCTGATGTAAATATATATCCTAATCATCAATATGAATCATATAAGCAGGTATCTGCAACATCTTTTGCAGCAGGATATAGTTTAAATCCAGAAGTAAAAACAGCAACTCCTGCACTTTTACAAGCTTCTGAAATCGGTGTACGTACATATAATACAACTGATGCAGAACTTCAAAAAGCTCCAAATAAAGATGCTATTGTAGTAATGAGCTTTGGTACAACATACAAAGATACTCGTGCAAAAACAATTGAAGCTACTGTAGAAGAAATTCAAAAAGCACATCCAAATACAAAAGTTGTATTAGCATTTACTTCTCATATTATTATTGACCGTGTAAAAGCAAATGAAGGTATTACTATTCCTACACCAGAAGAAGCATTAGCTCAATTAAAAGCTGAAGGCTATAATCGTATAGCACTTACTTCCTTAGATGTTATTCCTGGTATGGAATATGCTTATAAAACAGCTGTATATGATATCTATAAAACACAATTCAAAAAAATGACTATGGGTACACCTCTTATGTATTGGATGGGTCAAGAAGGTCAAAGAGATGACGTTGAAGCAGTAATGCAAGCAATTGGTTCTCAAATGCCAAAATTAGGTAAAAAAGATGCAGTATTAGTGATGGCACATGGTACACCAGATCCATCTAATGCTTATTATTCTGTAATGCAAGATCGTTTAAATAAACTTTATGATGGTAAAGTAATGATTTATACAGTTGAAGGCTGGCCATCTCTTGAAGATATTATTCCTCAATTAAAAGCAAAAGGTATCAATCATGTTACAATGATGCCTCTTATGATGGTTGCAGGTGATCATGCAAATAATGATATGGCTGGTGCAGAAGAAGATTCTCATAAATCCATCTTAGAAAAAGAAGGTATTAAAGTAGACGCATACATTCATGGTCTTGGTGAAAACCAAAACGTTCGTCAATTATTTGTAGATAGAGCAAATGAAGCATGGAACGCTCTTGAAGCAGAAAAATAATAGATTTTGAATAAATCCTGTATGCTTGACGCTTTTATATGCCAAGTGTAAAATAAATAAGAGCATTATTTTATTAAGTAATTTAGTTTCTACTAAAATATGCAAAATGTAATACAGTAAGGTATGTGGCAAATTTTGTCACATACCTTTTTATGCAGGAGGATTTTTAATCATGGCAGGAACTTTTTATGGTATTGGTGTAGGTCCTGGAGACCCAGAATTATTGACAATGAAAGCTATCAAAGCTATTGAAAAAGCTGATGTACTCATTGCACCAAAAACAGAAAAAAAAGATGGTAGCGTAGCTTTAAGCATAGCTAAACCTTATTTAAAAGATGATATTGAAATTGTCTATCAAGTTTTTCCAATGGTAGTTAATTTTGAAACTACTGATGCATGGCAGAAAAATAAAGAAGAGATTTTAGCTTTATTACAAGCTGGAAAAAATGTAGTATTTTTAACATTAGGCGATCCAATGTTTTACAGTACATATATTTATGTATATCGTCTTTTAGCAAAAGAAAAAGATATAAATATTGAAACTATCCCAGGTGTGCCAGCATTTTGTGCGATTGGTAGTAAATTAGGTTATCCTTTAGTTGAAGGCAATGATATCATCAGTGTAATTCCAGCAACTGCTGATAAAGAAACTATTGATAAAGCTTTAGCTGTTTCTAATAATGTGGTAATGATGAAAGTTTATAAAAATTATCCTGAAGTAGTAGATGCTTTAGCTGAAAATGATATGGTGGATAATGCTGTACTTGTAAGCCGTTGTGGTCTTCCAGATGAAGAAATTATAAATGACTTACAAGCTCAAAAAGATAAAAAATTAAATTATTTATCAACTATTTTGACTAGAAGGAGTAAAGGTATTTAATTGCCTTAGATAATGTTACTATGAAAAAATTAAATGGTTTGTTTTGTATATTAGCTTTAGTAATATGTTTTTCAGTAATATTAGTTGGTTGTGGTAGTCAAACAGAGGAAAAAAATGCTTCGAGTGGAACTGATAGTTATTTAACTATTACAGATGATGCTGATAGACAAGTAGTTTTGACGAAAAAACCAGAAAGAATAGTACCATTATCAGCATCTTTTTTAGAGCCACTTCATGCTGTTGATGGAAAAATAGTGGCTAGGGTATCAGCAAAAACAGGTATTCCTAAAGAAGATGAAAATCTACCACAAGTAGGAAATGTCTATAATATTAATATTGAGAAAGCAATAGAAGCTCAACCAGATTTAGTAATAGCTTATAAAGGTATGAATGATAAATTTGTATCTACGTTTGAAGAAAATGGCATTCCTGTAGTTGTTCTTGAAATGCGTACGTATGACCAAGTAAAACATACTGTAGATGTTTTAGGGCAGATTGCAGGAAATCCAGATAAAGCCAAAACTTTGATACAAGATATGGATAATAAAATAGCAGAAATAAAAGCCAAATTGCCAAATGAACATAAACGTATAGCGATACTACATAGTACAGCTCAAAATGTAACTGTACAATTAGAAGGTAGTATTGCAGGTTCAACGGCAGAGATTTTGGAATTTGAAAATATTGCTAAGGGATTGACTCCACTAGAAAGCAATCCAACTTCTGCGCCATATAGTTTGGAAACATTAGTATCAGCAAATCCAGATGTTATCTTTGTTACAAGTATGGGAAAACTAGAAACTATAAAGAAATCTATGATGGAGAATGTAGAAAATAATCCAGCATGGCAGACTCTTCCAGCAGTAAAAGAAAAGAAAGTATATTTCTTGCCACAGGAATTATTTTTACTAAGTCCAGGCATTCATTATCCAGAAGCGGTTGAAGCTATGGCTAAGCTTGTTTATCCAGATAAATTTAATTGATGGTGAATTGATATGACTATGCAAAAACAAGAAGTTTTACAAACCACAAAATTTGGCATAGCGATTAATAAATGGCGAATACTAATGATGATAGTATTCGCCATTTTAGCTTGCTCGGGCATTATATGCAGTATAATAAGTGGAGCAGTAGCTATTCCAATAAGTGAATTGAAAAATATTTTTATCGATGGTGTAAATAGTCCTCATCAGCAGATTTTATATAATATTAGATTGCCAAGAACGATAGTAGCAGGATTAGTAGGCATGAATTTGGCTATGGCAGGAGCTATTTTACAAGCTGTGATGAAAAATCCTTTAGCTGATCCACATATCATAGGGATTTCTTCTGGGGCAGGGCTTACAGGTATTTTAGTGATTGTATTATTTCCTGCTATGGAATATCTAATAACGCCTATAGCTTTTGTTGGTGCTATGATTGCAGCTATTTGCATTTATTTATTGGCATGGAAAAATGGTATAAGACCGTTGCGTATTATTTTAGCAGGGGTGGCAGTATCAGCATTTTTAGGTGCAGGTATTTCCGCTATTTTAGTTTTATATAGTGATAGAATACATGGTGCTTTGATGTGGATGGTAGGGGGCTTATCGGCTCGTTCATGGCCACATGTAGATATTATTTGGCCTTATGCTTTAATTGGATTTATTTTAGCAATGCTGGGTTCACGCCATTTGAATATTTTGCAATTGGGTGATGATATAGCAAAGGCTCTAGGGGTTAATGTAGAATTAACACGCATTTATTTGACTGCTATAGGAGCATTATTGGCAGCAAGTGCTGTATCTGTAGCAGGTTTATTAGGTTTTGTAGGACTTATAGTGCCACATACAGCTCGTTTGCTTGTAGGTTCAGATTATCGCTACTTGATACCTTCGTCGGCTCTTTTGGGGATAGCTGTAGTTACTTATAGTGATACTTTCGCCCGTGTAGCTTTTGCTCCACTGGAATTGCCTGTGGGAATTTTCATGGCAATATTGGGAGCTCCATTCTTTTTATTTTTACTTAGAAAGGAGCTTTAATATGGTTAATTTAAAAGTATCTGATTTAATGATAAAAATACATGATAAATTGATTTTAGATGGAATTAATATTGATTTTAAAGCTGAAAAAAAGACAGCTATCATAGGGCCAAACGGTTGTGGTAAATCGACTTTATTGAAAGCTATCTCAGGATTAAATCGTCAGTATAAAGGCGAAATCTTGATTGATGGAGAAAATATTTTGCATTTATCCAGAAAAAATCTAGCGAAGAAAATGGCAATATTACCACAGGGAGCGACAACACCAACAGATTTAACGGTAAAAGAGCTTGTAAGTTATGGCAGATTTCCTTATCGCTCTATGTTTAAATCATTGAATAGTAAAAAAGAGCAAGCAATTATTGAAGAAGCAATGGAAAAAACACATATTACATCTTTTTCTCATCGCTTAGTCAGCACTTTATCTGGCGGTGAAAGACAGCGCACATGGATTGCAATGGCACTTGCTCAGCAGCCAAAGATTTTATTATTAGATGAGCCAACTACTTATTTAGATATTGCTCATCAAATAGAAGTCATGCAGATAGTAGATGAATTGAATAAACGCGAAAAAATGACAGTAATTATGGTCTTACACGATATAAATCATGCTCGTATGTATGCTGATGATATAGTTATCTTGAAAGATAAACATGTATTTGAGCAAGGTGAGCCAAATACTGTACTTGATGTAGAAAATTTAGCTAAAGTATTTGGTGTGAATGCTAAGATGTATCAAAACTGTCAAAATCCAGAAGATAAAATAATTTTTCCAGTATCTTTAGTTAAAAATTAATATAATAAGGGGAATAAATATGCTTGAGATAAAATCCCTAAAGAAAAATTTTGTTTCTAAGAATAAACAAGGTAAAAATATAGAAAAAACGGCTGTAAAAGATTTAAATTTGACGATTGATGAAGGCGAAATCTTTGGACTTTTAGGGCCAAATGGAGCAGGTAAGACGACTACTATTCGTATGCTTACTATGCTTACAAAGCCTACAGCTGGAGAGATTTTATATAAGGGAAAAGATATATTCAGCGACGAATTAAATGTAGAGAAATATATAGGAGTAGTACCGCAACATATAAATTTCGATCAGGATTTGACTGTTTGGGAAAATATGGAATTACATGGAAGATTGCATCATATTCCCAAAAGTCAGCGCCATGCTCGCATTGAAGAATTATTAAATTATGTAGAGCTTCAAGATAGAGTTAATGATAAAGTAAAAAGTCTATCTGGTGGTATGAAAAGACGTTTATTGATTGTGCGGGCTTTGATGCATAATCCTAAAATCTTATTTTTAGATGAGCCAACGGTAGCTTTAGACCCACAGGTGCGCCGACGCATTTGGGATTTAATACGCCGATTGCCAAAAGATGGCGTTACTGTAGTTTTGACTACTCATTACATTGAAGAAGCAGAAAATCTATGCAATAGAGTGGCTATTTTAAATAAAGGTAGTTTAATAAAATTGGATACGCCAAAAGCTCTTTGTGAGCAAATTGGCAAATATGTTGTAGAATGGGATAGTGAAGAGTCTAGAGAGTATAAATTCTTTAATTCACGCAAAGAATGCGCTGATTTTGCTGGAACTTTAGATGTAGCGACAACTATACGTCATTCCAATTTAGAAGATGTCTTTGTAGAATTGACAGGAAGGACGGTGAGCTGATTATGCTATATGATATTTGGACTGTTTTTTGGCGAGACTGGGTAGTATTGAAACATCGCATGATAAAATTCATCTTAAGTCGTATGGTAGCACCTATTTTATATATGGTGGCTTTTGGCTGGGGCTTAGGTAGAAGTATTAATACAGGGACTGGTTCATATTTAGATTTTTTAGTTCCAGGGATTTTGGCTTTAAATTCTATGAATATAGCTTTTAATAGTTTGACTCCTGTACATGCAGAACGTATATATCATAAATCTTTAGAGGAATATTTAGTATCACCTATTCGACCAATAGCTTTTGTAGCAGGAAAGATTTTGGCTGCTGTGCTTCGTGGCATGATTTCTTCGGCGATTATCGTTGTTTTAGCTTATTTATTTGGTGCGAAATTTGCGATTACGCCATTATTTATAATTATATTGATTATAAATTTTGATTTATCCCACTCTCTAACAATACACTCAATTCATAAAAGATTAAATAATAAAAATAGACTGCAATACAAGATACTTTAACAGTTACAAGATTATTCGATTATTACTTGAATTAGTTATAAGTCTTCTATATAATAAAAAAGTGACTTGCATATTTTTGCAACGCTATTTATAATGATAAAAGACTTATTTTTTAGTGTGATATTATTCAAATTTTAGAAAGAAGGTTTTTATTTTGGCAGATAATAGAGATAATCCGTCTAACAAGATAAGAAGGGTTAGCGCTTCTTCTAAGAATGGACAGTCTAGTTCACGTACTAATGCCTCAAAAGTTCAGAGGTCTTCTAGCCGTGGTAATTCTTCTGGTGGTAGATCTTCACAGTCTATAAACACAAATGTAAGAAGAAGTTCAGATAGTTCTCGTCCAAATCCTAGTAGAAGAGCTCCTGGTGGGCAAAATAGGAATATCAAAAAATCTCCTATGAACTCAAATCTAAATAGAGGAAGTCGTTCCTCAGGCGGAAATAATTATGACGATATAAATAAAGAGCAACCTAAAAATAGAAATCCAAGAAATAGCGATAGTGCTCGTGCTGCTAGAAATGCAGAGAGAAAAAGACAGAAGAGAAAGAAGATTAAACGTATAATGACTGTTATATTAGTTATTATTTTAGCCTTCCCTACTGTAGGTGCTATTTCATTTATTAAAAAGGTTGCAGACGCATATGATCCATCTATTGCTAGTGGTGTGTTTGATAATATTACCCATATAAACAAAAAGGGTATTACAAATATACTTCTTCTTGGATCTGATGCCAGAGAGGGCGAGGAAAAGTCTAGAACGGATACTATGATGATTTTTACAATAGATACCGTACACAATTCCCTAAAGCTTACATCTCTTGCTAGGGATGCGTATGTAAATATTCCTGGACATGGATATACAAAGCTTACCCACGCATATTACTTGGGCGGTGTAGAGCTTCTTACAGAAACTATAGAGGACAACTTTGGTGTAGATATACATAACTACGCACTTGTAGATTTTGAGTCGTTTATGTATATTATAGATGCTATAGGTGGTGTTACCGTAAATGTTAAGGATTCTGAGCTTGCTGAGCTTAATAAATTTATACCAGAAACATATTACTGGTATAAGGACAAATCTCAGCCTATGCAGCTTGTAGAATCTCCAGGTGAACAGCTTCTAAACGGATATCAGGCACTTTCATTTGCTCGTATCAGAAAGAACGACTCTGCATTTGAGAGAGATAGACGTCAGAGAGATGTTATACAGGCTATGTTCTCTGGTGTTAAGGAAATGTCTAAATGGCAATATCCAAAGCTTTTAAATGCTGTTTTACCTTATTTAAAGACTAATATGAAAACTACACAGATAGTTTCACTTGGAATGTCTGTTATAAGAATGGGAAGTCTTGATATCAAACAATTTGAATTCCCTATAACAAACTCTCCTTATTCTATTGAAGGTAAGTATAAGAATGCTGGATGGGTAATAAGATTTACTGAGGACTCTGTAAAAATACTACAGGACTTCATATTTAATGACAAAGAATATGTAAAATAATAAAAATAGGTTGGTATGGATATTTTCCAAACCAACCTATTTTTGCGTTCTATCAAATAAAAAAAGGCTGTTTGCGTGATTTTGCAACAGCCTATATATCTCTTTATTTAAGATTTTCTCTGATTTTATTGTAAGTGTCGTTTGATATTCCTCCACCGATTCTGAATACACTGTTAGTTTTTTTGTTTTTTAGTATGTTTGCCTGTTCAGAATCTAGTGCATTTCCAGCTATTACAATTGGAGATTTTGTTCTTGCTGCGTATACACCTACACTTATTGCATCTACAAGTGGTCTATTTTTAGCCACAAATACTGGATTGTAAGTTTCTGATGGATATAGAGCTTTTATTACTCTAGCATTAGTCTGATTTCTATTGCTTCCACCTATTCTATTTCCTGATACTACAGAGTCTATTTCTTTGATTACATTGTCAGAAATAACCGCAGTTTTTCCTAAGAAATATGCTGAAGATATAGAATTTGATTTTATCCAGTTTTTAACTGATGAGTTTACACTATTTTTTGAAGTTACTATTATAGGTGATTTTTCCTCAGCTGCTTTAGATACAACTGATAGTGCGTCTGCTGCACCATTTTCTCCAGCTACATATATTTTACTTACATTAGCTTTTGAGTCGATTTCTTTAGCTATATTTGCAGATAGTTCTTCTATATTCGAACCATCTATTCTTTTTATAGAAACTGATGAAACTGCATTTTTTATGCTGTATTCAGCACTTTCTCCTATAGAATTTTTCCTACCTATTATAATTATATTAGATGGTTTTAATCTTTTTAATTCATTTATAGTATGTGAACTAACCTTATTTTTATCTGTAAGAAGTACTGGCGCATTATAAACTGATGCAAGAGGATTTGCTACTATACCCTCTATTTCATTAAGTCCATTTGCAATTACTACTGTTGAAGCTGAATTCCAACCTTTTTTACTTATTTTCGCAGCAGTATCGTATCTATCAGATCCGATAATCTCTGTAGAATGGGGTAAGTTTTTATCTTCTGTTGTTCCATTGTATGCCCCATACATACTCTTTAAGTCGTTATATATACTAGCATTGTTTACTATATCTCTAGCTGAGAAGTACATACTACCTTTAACAGTATCATACTTCTTGTTTATATTTATCTGATTTTTTATTTCTTTAGCTATATTCTGTCCACTATAGCTTGACTGACCCTGTTTATATATTCCCTGTCCTATATAAAGGTCTACGTCGTATCCTTTTACTTCATTAGCCCACCATTTTACAAGTTTAGAATAGTCAGCTACTTTTAACCCTATTGGCCAGTATATCTGAGGAACTATGTAATCTACATATCCTTTTCTTATCCAAGTTCTTGAATCTGCAAGCATATTGTAGTATGACTGTGAGCCACTAGTTTCAGAACCATCTGGGCAATCTGATGATTTATTTCTCCATATACCAAATGGACTTACACCAAATTCACAACCAGATCTAGCATTTACAACAGCTTTCACTTTTTTAAGAAGAGTGTTTACATTTTCTCTTCTCCAGTTGTTTCTATCCTGCCCTTTTCCATATGCTTTATATGATGCATCATCTGGGAATGAAGATGATGGATAGAAATAATCGTCAAAGTGTATTCCATCTACGTCGTATTTATCTACAACTTCTTTTACTGTTTTTACAAGATAATCTACAACATCTGGATTACCTGGATCATAGTACATTTTGTTATTATATTTTATTACCCAGCTTGGATTTTTTCTAGCTGGATGAGATGATACAAGTGAATTTAAGTCAGTACCTGAAGATGTTACTCTGTATGGATTCATCCATGTATGAAGTTCCATCCCTCTTTTGTGTGCTTCCTGTACTGCAAATGCTAATGGGTCATACCCTGGATCTTTTCCCTGTGTACCAGTTAAATACTTAGACCATGGGTTTATAGATGATTTATAAAGTGCATCTGACTCTGGTCTAACCTGAAGTACTATTGTATTTATTCCACAGCCTTTTAATTTATCCATTAACTGTGTAAGTTCCTGTTTCTGTTTTGATGCATTGTTTTTAGTCTTAGGCCAGTCTAGGTTATAAACTGTAGATACCCAAGCTGCTCTCATTTCCTTTTCTGCTGCCTGTGCATTATTTGTGTAAGATACACTTCCTACAAACATAAATACTGCCAACATAACAACTGTTAGTTTTTTTAATATCTTTCTCATTTTTTCCTCCCTTTCCAATTATTTTTACTTTACCTTATATATTTTATACTAGATTTTGTATTATATAAAGAAAAGATTATAGAAAAAGCAGTAAATATAAATTTACCGCTTTTCTATTAATTTAATTTAGTTTTTTAATTTGTCGGTTAAGAGTTTTATATTATACTGCCTAAACAGTTATAATCCTATTAAATTACACTACTCTTCTTGCAACTATCATTTTTCTTGATGATAATTTACTTATTTTTACAACATCTCCAGTCTGTGGTGAATGTATATACTGGTCATTTCCTATATACATACCAACGTGACTTACTGAGCTTCCTTTACCAAAGAATACTAAATCTCCTGGTTTTAATTCTGATTTTGAAACTTTTTTACCGAATTTTGACTGTTCTCTTGATGTTCTTGGTATGCTAACTTTTGCTCCATTTTTATAAGCGTAGTATGTTAAACCTGAGCAGTCAAATGAGTTTGGTCCAGTAGCTCCCCATTTGTATGGTTTACCTAACTGAGCTTTTGCTATTTTTAATGCTGCTTCTGCTTTTGCATTTGTTTCACCTGGTATTGTTACATATGTTGAGCTTACCCAACCAGTTTTTCCACTTTCTGTTTTAACCTGGTACCAACTACCTGATGTTTTTAATATTTCTACGTATGCATTTTTATATATTTTTTCTACTACTTTCCCTTTTGTTGATGCTTTATCTCTAACATTTAAGAAATCACAATCTACTACTTTTCCACATTTATTTTTTGATTTAACTCCATTAGCGTCAAATCTGTATATTGTTCCTCTTACATCTCTAAATGTGTTTTTAACCATTACACCTTTTGCATTGAAGTAATAATCTTTTCCGTCTATTGTTCTCCACATCCGCTGTGCTAGAGAATTATCATTAGTTAAATAATAAGTTTCATCACCTATTTTTAACCAACCTCTCTGTTTTACACCATCTTTATAATAGTATGTTTTTCCATTTTCCTGTACAAATCCGTTTTTAGCTCCAGCTCTTGCAACATCCGCTGTAGACACTGTCTGTATATTCCCTAATTCTTCTGCTCCTGCTTCTACAGATGCATCTG
>OGQF01002310.1_pt1 | contig 11156 bp, 2 predicted proteins | sample 1553141 | NCBI WGS metagenome assembly OGQF01 (sample SAMEA2580005, study PRJEB22360) | human gut metagenome | biome: human gut; feature: human-associated habitat; material: faeces | place: Denmark | collected 2008/2010
ACCTTTATATCTGTAAGTCTCGTCCTTTCAATATCACCGATCGTTACTGTATCATATCCCGGTGGAATTACAGCCACCTCCGCTGCATCCAGTCCTGCATCAAGGATGTCGGTAAACTCCGCTACACTCATTTTCTCATCGCCCAGGAGCACGACATATTTTTCAAAGATTTTCATGATGATACGGTATATCTGACCATATTCCTTTGATTTAGTCTGCATTCCAAGACTTAAATATTCCTGTTCTTTAAGTGCAAGCTTTCTTTGAATATCTAGAGTAACCGACAGATTATATATAGCCATTATATAATCCTCCACGGTAACATCCGACGCTATATATGCCTCCCACACAGGTGTAAGGATATCCATGATCTTTATGCGGAGTTCATCCATCGCCTGTGGATCAAATGCATTTTTGTTTCTCGTCGTGCGCACCCATTTACGCATCCATGCTTTTTTGCCTCGTATGCCTGTTGCAAGCAGATAATTTTCGAGTGTATCGATCTGTTTTGTTTCTATATCACAAAAGCCACATCTTAAAAATCTAAGAACCGACTCTGCCGAAAAATCCTTTTCTATAATATCCGGCACTGACCTTATAAACTCAATAAAAGGATGAAGTAATATCTCTTTTGTCGTATCTACAAAATATGGAATTTCATATTTGCCGAAAATGCTTTCGATATAATTATCATAAATACCAACATCCCCTGTAACAACCGCTATATCACGATATCTGAGTCCGTTTTGTCTTATAAGCTTATTTATCTTCTGGGCTGTGCGGACAAGCTCATCCTTTGGATCCTTAAGACACTCTATGTGTATATCCTTTGGGATTTCATTATATTTTTTCTGCCTCTTCCTAAAAAGATTCTGCTCCATGAATAAAAGCTCCGGTGCATTTTTTAATCTGTGATTATCATTAAGGATAACAGCGTCTTCAACATCTACATGAAGCATATCTGCCATTTTGAGCAGGCTTTGTATCGTCTTTTTAGGCATATAAAAAAGTTCATGCATACCTTTTGTATGAAACATATCTTCATCAGAATCTATGGTGAGAGTTACATATATCTTTTTTGATACCACAAGAAGTTTTTTCATAAGTTCATTCTGTATCGGAGTAAAACCCGTAAACTCATCAAAACATATCACCGCATCCTTTAGGATTTCAGACTTTTCTGCGACATCTGAAAGTACATTTAAAATCTCCTCCGCAGTAATATAGCGTTCCTCCATAAACCGGTTAAACTCTTCATACATGATAAGGACATCCGAAAGCTTTGCCCTTAAATTTTCTGAGAGTCTGCCGCTTTCAATGTGGCGCTTTAGTTCCGCCGGACTGATATTATACTGGACAAACTCTGACAGGAGTGATTTAACCTCGCTTACATATCCTATCCGGTTCATATTTGCCTTCATCACACCAAGCCTTGCTGCATTGTCCGATGCAATCTTTCTAAGAACAAGATTTTTTCCTGTTTCCTCCAGAACTTCTACATTTTTTATTCCCAGTTCGTCAAACACACGATACGCAAGCCTCTTAAAACTAAGCACGTCAATATTCATGATGGCATGGTTTAAAGAAAGCCTTACCAGCTGTTTCTGTGTCTGCATTGTAAACTGTTCCGGCACGATAACAAGATAATCCTTCTTTGGATCTTCTGCCGCCTCTTTAACTATTTTCCTGTATATATATTCTGTTTTTCCGCTGCCGGAATTGCCTAAGATAAATTGTAATGACATAATAAAAACTCCATGGTAAATTACAAAAATACTATTTGTAATTATACCATGAAGTATATTTTTATTACACTATAATTTAGTGTTTATAACGAACTATTTGGTTTTAATTTTTTTCTTTGCAAGCTTTAAAAGCTTTCTCTTTCTAAAGAGCATTACCGATGGTGCCCCTACAGCTGCCACTCCTGTTCCTCCTACTACTCCGTAGAATAACGGCTTATTCTCGAAGAACAGTATCAATGCATTTGAGGATACTGTTATCCCCTTATAGCTGTATGCTTTTACGTTTGTGCTTCCGTCTGCACCGATTGAGCAGTCTGCGCATAATACTGCCACCTGCTTATTGATTCCCTCCGGTATGCTGAATCTTATTTTTCCATCGTTTTTACTGAGGTAGTCTGTAAGCTCATCCCCACTGAGGTCTGATACAACTTCCTCCTCATTTCCATCTGAGTCAAGGATCGTCACCTTCACCCTGCCAAGCTTTCCGCCGTCATCTTTAGGCATCAGTGTCACATCCCTTGATGTTCCCCTGTAGTTTCCGCCGTCTTCTATTCCGCTTACTGTAAACACCGGTGCAGTTTTGTCGATAATGAAGTCAACGTTTACATTTTTTAAGTCACTGTATGCAACTGATGATGCTTTGTCCTCTGACTGTGCGACTATATTATATTCTCCTTCATCCTCAAAAAGATCCCTGTCTATATGGTACTCATATCTGTTCCAGCTTTCATCCTGGCCTGATCTTGCCACCGTATAATCAGTTCCCTCGTTAAGCTGCGTTCCGTTTAACAGTATACTGTAGTTTACAAGCGGATCTGCGTTTGTCTCCACAAGCACGATATCCTGTGTCTGTTCCTGTATGTAATGGTCATTTACCACTCCCATCGAATAATCATCAAGGGCAAATACCGATCCGTTCCTGTTTACTGAGAAATCCATAAGATCATCACCTGCCTGCAGGTTCAAAGTCTTTGCGTTTCCCTGTGCATCTGTTATGTTTACTGTATCATACACATTTCCCGCCTTGTCTGCGGCGCTGCATGTGAACGAATACATTCCGTCTTCCTCAAGGTTTCCATACTCGACTCTCTGGCCGTTTCCGATGGATGTTACATTTCCCTCAACTGTCTTCTTTACAAATTTTCCGTTTTCATATACAACTGCTGAAAGTACAGGTGTAAATGTGTCAAAGTTTGTGTCCATGCATTCGACCGCAAACCCTATGTTTCCCTGTGAGCTGTTTGCAGAGCCCGGTGTGATACCGCTTATGCTTACAGATGGTTTTGTAAGGTCGATACAGAAGTTCTGGCTTTCAAGGTCTGCCGCCTTGTTTCCGGCTTTATCAGTGTAAGCCATTGTCCATGTGTATACAGCATCCTGCGCAAACGAGATGGTTGCTGTATGTGTATCCCCACTGTCTGACCAGCTGCTTACAGACGGAGCTGACGCTGCATTTGCATTATCTGCCGCACTCATTGTAAGCTGCATTCTGCTGCTCTCAAAATTGTGCTCTGTTATCGTGACCGTTGCGGTCCTTGTTTCTTTAAAGTAGTTTCCATTCTGTGCATTGTTGTTGTCATATGAAACAGAGATCACAGGTATAGTCATGTCTATCGTGAACTTATCCGGCGCAACAGAGTTTCCGTAACTTACTCCGTCATTTCTGTTTCCTGCAGCATCTGTCATCGAAACATCAAATGTATAGTCTGCATCTGATCCATAGTAGATCGTTGCATAATGCGTGATGTCATCTCCGTTTCCTGTTCCGTATGATGTGCTCCATCCGGAAAGTGAAGGTATGCCGCCCTCGCTTGATGTGATCACCGGAAGTACCTTTGTCTCGTCAAAGTTTCTTTCTGTGACCTTTATCGTCGCAGTTCTTGCCTCTTTGAAATATGCACCATCACCAAATGATGTATCCCCGTCATTATTGTCATAGCTTACCTCGATCTGCGGTGATGTGATGTCGATCTTTACCGCATTTGTCGTGCTGTATACGTTTCCTGCATTATCTGTCGCTGTTACCTGTATCTGCACATCATTGCTGTTGTTGAATGCCGTATTTACCACGATTCCTGTGGATAGTTCTTTTTTAAGGCCGCTTATACTTTTTGCAGTGCCGGTGTATTCGTAAAGGCTTCCTTCCTGTGTTGTCTCTCCAAGGTCTGCCACACGGTATGTTACACTCTTTATCCCTGATGACACACCACCCTGAACATCATCAGAAACGCTTATGTTTACCGGAACATCCGATGTATAGATACCTGTGTCTGAATCCGGTATCTTCACACTGATCTTTGGCATCTGTGTATCTGTCACGGCTCCGTTCGTGCTTATATATGATGTGTTTCCCGAATAGTCAGTTATTTTAAGGTATACCGTGTAGTTTTTGTCTGTTTTTTCTATGGATACACTGTATGAGCCGTCAGACTTTACCCCTGTTATTTCTTTCCATGAGCTGATGCCTGCCATGTCTGTAAGCGCCCCGTCATTTTCTGTGACATGATAGCTTATGCTTTTTACTTTCGAAAACGAGTCCCCGACTTTTCCTGATACTGTAAGCTTTCCCTTTGAGAATCGTGAGATCTCATATTTTTTGTTTGTGACAGCCTCTTTCCAGACTGTGTCCTCCCCTGCTGAAAGCCCGTTGTATTTTATGTCACCAAATGGGTTTACCGTATCTATTATGAAGCAGTCTGATTTTTTGTCTGCTATGGTAAATCCGTTATCAGTATTGTCCGAAAGATCCTCTGCTTTTACTTCGATCCTGTATTTGTGGTCGTTTTTAAAAAATACCGGGATAGAAAATTCTGCGTCCCTTCCTGTACCAAGTGTACTCCATCCGCCAACACTTACACCGTCTGCTGTATTCTTTGTGACATCCACAGCTTCCTTCCCATCCTCAGATACAAGTATCTGTACCTTGTCCGGGTCAAAAAATGTATCATATTCTTTGACTGTGACAGTTGCACTTCTTTGTGTGTTGTAGTACTCTGTTCCGCCCACGATGCTGTATGCTTCCGGATCAGGCACACTTTCTGTGCCGTATGACACATAGACAACAGGCTCTTTTGTGTTGATCCTGAATTTATTGTCATTATCAAGGTGTACCAGTGTCTCATTATCAGCCTCGTCAGTGACTTTTACATATACATCTATCCAGTCATCATTTACGAGATCTTTTGGGACTGTGATAGTTTTATTTATCTTATCATTTGTTCCTGCTTTGTCTTTTCCTTCAGGAAAGATCTCTTTCCATCCGTAAGCGTCTGTTTCTCCTGTTACTATTTTATAGCTTATTGATTTTACTCCTGAAAGGCTGTCCGATGCCGTGATGTCAACATCCACATCTTTGTTGAAGTAATTGTTTGTTTTTCCCTCTTTTGTCTTTTTATTCAATGAAACCCCTGCATCCGGTTTCGTTGTGTCAACATTTACCTTTGAGTTTATCTGATTTACGTTTCCTGCAATGTCATAGGCTAAAACCTTTAATGTAAGATCCTTATAGTCATAAAGATGATCTTCCACCATTGGGATCTCGATCTTTCCTGTGGCAGACATCGCGCCTTCCTTAAAGCCTTCAAAGCTTACCGCCTGGTCTTCTTTTCCTATGACGCTTCCGCTGCCATCTGTTATCGTGTATACAGCATTCTTTATCCCGCTTCCTGCATCTGATACATCAAGTGTGAACACGACTTTCTGGTTGTGCCATCCGTCTTTGTTTTCACTGCTGTCTCCTGTAAGCTCTGCATCCGGTTTTGTCGTATCTACTTTTATAGTCTTTGAGGCTGTCCGGATGTTTCCCGCTGCATCCTGCGTTGTTGTTGTTACAGCAAGTGCCCCACAGTCATACATCGGGCTGTCTGATTTTTTTATCACTATCGTACCTTGTACATTTTTGTTTCCCTTTTTAAAATCCTTAAGCTCTACCGGCCTGTCCGCACCACCTATTATTGTTCCGTCCGGTGCTGTGATGGTATATGTCACAGATTCTATACCACTTGTCGCATCATATGCTGTTGTCTTAAATGTGATGTCATCATTGTACCATCCGGCATCATTTGCCTTCGTCTTTATATTGATATCAGCTGTCGGTGCTGTCGTATCAATGCTTGTGTTATTTTCGATCATTGTCTCATTATCTGCCATATCAGTTATGCATGTCGTGATGACAAGATCCCTGCAGTCAAATCTGTGGTCTTCTGCCGGAAGGACGATCTTTCCTGCCGCGCTGCTTTTTCCGGCTGCAAAGCCCTCATCATAAACGATTTCTTCATTTTCTGCCAGAAGCTCATCATCATCGCTGTTTTTTACTGAATATGTGATCCTTCTGATACCTGATGTCCCGTCATATGCTGTTACCTTGTATGTCTTGTCTTCTGTTATCCACTCTGCTTCTGATGTATCCTCCACTTTTCCATCTGGTGCTTTTGTATCAAGGTTTACCGGTATGCTCCTTGTTTCCGATAAGTTTCCTGACATATCCTCCGCCGTGACGTTTACTGTCAGGCTTCCATCATTGGCATTGTCTTCCCCTGCCTGTATCGTGAAGTCTCCTGATACATCACACGAGTTTCCATCGTTTAATGTAAACACACATTCATCTTCTTTAAATGTCTTCGTTCCGCATGTGACTGTGTAACGTATTTTCTTAATTCCAGAAAGGTTATCAGATGCAGACACATTTATCTTTACATCTGACCGGTTCCACATGTCATCGTTTGGCTTTGTCTCATCAGATATGCTTACATTTTCTACTACAGGTACAGTCTCATCGTACACAACTCCGTCCGAACTTATATACTTTGTGTTGTCGCAGTTATCTGTTATTTTTACATATATGATAAATTTCCTGTCTTCCGCCGGGATCTGGCTTTTAAATGTGCCGTCATCCCCGGTCTCAAGTTCATTCCACTTCCTGTCTGCCGATGCAAGCTCTGTATCACTCAAGACTGTATCCGAATAAATGTATCCGGCATATTTTACTCCGCTTAACGGGTCGCCTGCCGAACCTTCTATGTATGTGATCATATTTGAGTATACTGTATAGGAAAGTTTTCCTTCTGTAAGTGCCCAGTCTTCCCATCTCCCAAAAAACACGCTCTCTCCGCTTTTTTTGTATCCTTTGAGTGAGAAATTTCCTGATGGGATCTCATTGTCTAAAAGGAAGGTAAGGCTTCTGCCGCCATTTACTTTGATGTCTGAAACCGTATTGGCATTTCCCGCCTTGTCTTCTGCTATGGCATAAATATAGTATGTGTGACCGCAGTCAAAGCTTACGTCTATTGAATCATTATCCCACTCTCCGATCGTGACTCCGTCCAGTTTTTTATCTTTCTTTGTTATATCTGTTTCTTTTCCGCCATCTCTGCTTACAAAGATCTTTACCTTTTCCGGATCAAAGTTTGCGTCATCCACAGCTATCTGCACTGTTTTTGCCCTGTTGTAATAATCCGTTGTTCCTGTGCTTGTGACAGGGGCAGTATCATTTCCCGGATCATCTCTGTCATAAAAAGCGACATTTACTTCTGGTGCGTCCGTGTCGATCGTGAATCTATGGTCTTCACTCAGACAGTTTGTATCAACATTTCCTGCCATATCTGTCACCATGACATAGACGTTTATCTTTTTTGTAAATCCTATTCCCTTATTTACAGTGATGGTTTTCTCAAAGCTTTCTGCCCCTGGTTTTTCGGAACTTCCTGCAAAAATCTCCACTGCATCGTCCCACTTCGGGGTTTCTTCCCCCTGCACAACAGCGTATTTAACAGACTGTAATCCCGAAAGTGAGTCCGCTGCGCTTATATTGACCACTACATCTTTATTGAAAAAACGGATTTTTTCAGCGAGCGAAACCTTTGTTTTACCTGCTTCTGTATCGTTTTTTATCGTAATAGGTGTTTCTGTTGTAACGCTGTGTCCTGTATTATCATAAACTGTTGCACTAAGCCTGAATCCATCTCCCTGGAATGTATCAGGGATTTTGATCGTTCCTTCTGACTTATCATAATCATTAACGTAATCTATCTCCTCATTATCTACGAGGACTTTTCCATCAGCATCAAAAAGCTGATACTTTATTGCACTGATCCCGGAACCTTCATCATCCGCTGCTACGTTTACAGTTACTTCTCCTTTGTTCCATCCATTTTCATTCGGTCTGCTTCCATCTGCGAAATCAAAGCTGTTTATTTTTGGATTTTCACTGTCGTACTCAAATGAGATCACAGCATCACCTGTCTCCTCGACGTCTGTAATCTTATCCCCGTCAAAGACACCTTTTCCTATCGTGACATTTATATCATTATGTCCCTGCTTTAAGCAAAGATCCTCTGCACTTATCCCGTCACTGCTCCACTCTGAACCAGCATTGTCTTTAAGCTTTATTACATATCTGTTTCCGTCCTTGTTATCCTTACTTGGGACTATACCGGATATTTTCGTGTAGATCCTGCCCTCATTCTTAAATGTATCACCATCGATCGTCCAGTAGTGTGAGTAATCGCTGTAGTCATATGGTACGATCTTTGTAGTGTAGGAAGTTTCGACTCCTTCATATTTATCTGTTGCTGGTGCCACAACCTTTACTGTGACCTCGCCGTATGTATCCTTGGCTTTCCACTGTCCACTGGTTCCAAAACCTTCGGGCTTGTCAGCTAAGTCGGCGCTGTTTGCATCGTCAAAACTGTAGGTAATGGTTCCGTCATAGTCTGGATCATCGGAAGCATACGTTACCGTTCCATCCTGCTTTGTATAAATTTCAGCATCAGGGGTTCCACTTTTAACCACAAGATTATGTGAATTTTTTTTGACTGTTACATCTTTACTGACCAGCTTATAAACTTTACCATTCGAAGTGCCATCCGGCTTCTTTAACTCTTTGCTCAGGCAGGCTGTAATCGTGGTATTACCGGCAGACTTAAGATTTAACACACCATCTTTTATATCTGCAACATCAGTATTTGACGATGAAATATCCTCTGAAAATCCATCTGGTTTTTGCGGCACCATGCACGTTTCAATGGTAAGCCCGCTCTGTCTTAACTCTAGCGTACTTGGCATGTTGCTGAAATCGTATATGGAAAATGAATCTTTTATGAGGGTAACTTCCATATCATCCTTTATCTTTTGAGGGATGAAAGTAGTTTCATACTTAAGATACCCGGCATAGGATATTTTTAGGGTGTATGGGGTTGTTTCCTCAAGATCACTTACTTCTATTACAATCTTTCTATCCTTATCATAGTTGCATATAATTTTTTCACTACTAACATCATATTCTTCACTAGATAATTGTATTTTTAAATCTTTTTTATCCAAGAAATCTCCTGTATTATTATCGACAATAATTTGAATGTCTTTATTATCCGCTTCTACAGTTGTAAAATTAGTTGGCAATATTGTAAACACCATCAATATCGCCAATAGAAACGATTTAACTCGTCTTTTCATTTTCATTACTCCTCATTTTCTTTAGAATTTAACTACTCCGTTTATAACCTTATATCTTCCCCCATTATAATTAATATATCCTGTGTAATTCCATGCCACTTTTCCTTTGCTTACTGCAAACCAGTTTTTACCATATTTACATAATGTAGTCTTGCTGAAATTAACAACTCCGTTATTTATGTACCACCATGTTCCTTTGTATTTGCATAGTGTATTCTTAAATCTTACTGCTCCATTCTCCACATAGAACCAGTAACCATTGTACTTGCAAAGCCCTGTGGCATTAAAGTTTACCCGGCCACTGCTTACATACCACCATGTCCCATTGTATTTGCACAAACCTGTGGCGTTAAAGTTTACCCGGCCTCCGCTTACATACCACCATGTTCCATTGTATTTGCATAAACCTGTGGCATTAAAGTTTACCTTGCCTCCACTTACATACCACCATGTCCCATTGTATTTACATAGACCTGTGGCATTAAAGTTTACCTTGCCTCCGCTTACATACCACCAGCTTCCGTTATATTTACATAAACCATTTTTATTAAAGTTCACTTTTCCATTTTCAATGTACCACCATGAACCATTATATTTATATAATGTTGTTGCACTGTAATCTACTTTACCGTTATGAATGTAATACCATTCTCCGTTGTACTTACAAAGGGTTGTCTCATTATTTGTTTTTCCACCATTTGTGTATACAAGTGAACCATTATTCATTGTCATGGATTCGGTTGTTTCTACTTTTCCGTTCTTAATGTTCCATGTTGAACCATTATAGTCATATATCATGTCTGCGCTATAATCTACGGTTCCATCTTTTACATAGTATGTCGTTCCATCATAGTCACACAATCCTGTGTAGGAAGTGTCTCTTAAACCATTTGTATAGTATAAAAGGCTATCTCCATCTTTTTCCAGACCTGTAAGATTGAAGACCATGGAATCTGGCAATGTGTTGTTGCACACTAAATATGTTCCATAATATTTAATAGAAGTTACACCAGCTTCTATAGATGTTCTGACCATGTCATGCCATTCTCCGTTTACTTTCACACTTGACAATAGCTTTCCATCGTCATAATTTATTTTAGAATTTATATAGATATATTTTTCCCTGTTGCTATCATAATAGTAGAGTTTTAGATTATCATTATTTAAATTTTTCTCACTGATATCCCTATTCAAAAATTCTGCCTGATTCAATACTCCATCTCCATAAAGAGTATCATAAGGTTTTCTATCATCAGCATCATTACTGATAGTAAACATATAACCATCTATTCCCATGCCAGAAAGTTTATCTAATAATTCCTTATCTATGTCATACTGCATTTTGAAACTATAATCCTCATCTACTTTTTTAATCTTATCAAAATACATTTCAAAAAATTTAAAGCGGCTATAATAACAAGTAACTACACCTAGACCTATATTTCTTTTCTTTAATTCTTCCACAATACTTTTTGGTATAGTAATGTGTTTATAACTCGTTGTTAATGCTACTATTGAATTTTCATCAATACATTCACAATTCAAAATACTCTCAAGTACTTCATCTGGATTTTTATCTGTTTCACTTTTATCAACAAATAAATGAGCTACTGTTCTTTCTTTTCCATTAACCTTTTCCTTGCAAATAAGATAGCCGTCTCCTTCTGCAAGCTTAGTTCTGTCTTTTCTATATGCATTGTATAATTCGTTTTGCGAATCATCATCAATCACAAAATCTATATCTTCATCAGACTTCGATTCCGCATATAACTCGTCTTGTTCTGTCTCACTTTCTGTGTTTACATCCACCTCCTGGCTTTCATCTGTCTGCTCCGCTGCATATGTTGTAACATTTCCGCTTGTCACAATCATTGTTCCAGCAAGCAGCATTGCTCCAAACTGCTTTACGATTTTGCTTTTCATAACATCCTCCTGATTTATTTATTAATGCCGCCTAAG